>Ga0222712_10000056_pt1 | contig 144984 bp, 124 predicted proteins | sample C33_657DmetaG_FD_165043 | JGI IMG/M metagenome (GOLD analysis project Ga0222712, IMG submission 165043) | Estuarine water microbial communities from San Francisco Bay, California, United States - C33_657D | ecosystem: Environmental > Aquatic > Marine > Unclassified | place: USA: California...
AGCGGAGAGGAAGGGATTCGAACCCTTGGTACAGTTTAACCCGTACGGCAGTTTAGCAAACTACTGATTTCAGCCACTCATCCACCTCTCCTCCGAAACCTCTTTCGAGGGGTGCAAAAATAAGCACTAGTAAGTTAAATTCCTAAAAAAAGTCCGGAATAAACTAAATTAAGTTCAATCCGGACCAATATCTTATTTGCTTATCTATCAGGAGGTTCAGTCGATTTAAAGACTACATAGCTGCCAGCTGCACTTTCTGTGTCAACTCCATCACATTCTCTCTAAACATAGAGTCTGTATCCATTAAATCCTTCACAGTTTGACAAGAGTGAATCACCGTTGTGTGATCGCGGCCACCAAAATGCTCTCCGATTGTTTTCAATGAATTCTTTGTGAATGCTTTTGCAAGGTACATGGTGATTTGACGTGCTTGTACAATCTCACGCTTACGTGTTTTTTGTAACAATTTGTCGTAAGGCACTTCAAAGAATTCACATACCATTTTTTGAATGGCATCGATCGTGATTTCCTTGCTACTTGTTTTCACAAAGTTGCGTAATACCTTCTTCGCTAATTCAACGTCAATTTCTTTTTTATTCAAAGAAGACTGTGCTAATAATGAAATCAAAGCACCTTCTAATTCTCTTACATTCGTGTTGATATTGTATGCCACGTACTTCACTACTTCCTTTGGCATATCTAATCCATCGGCCTTCATCTTCTTCTCTAATATCTCTATTCTTGTTTCGTAGTCTGGCACTTGAATGTCTGCACTCAAACCCCAACGGAAACGACTTAATAAACGCTCTTGTAATCCTTCTAAATCTTTTGGCGCTTTATCAGAAGTCAATACCAATTGTTTTCCACTTTGATGTAAGTGGTTAAAGATGGCAAAGAATGCGTCTTGAGATTTTTCTGCTCTGTTGAAAAACTGAACATCGTCTAAAATCAAGACATCTATTAACTGATAAAAATGTATAAAATCATTGATGGCATTATTACGGCTATGGTCTTGGAACTGATTAATGAATTTCTCAGAACTTACATATAAAACCACTTTATTTGGGTGGATGCGTTTAACATCGTTTCCAATAGCTTGAGCCAAATGTGTTTTTCCTAATCCTACCCCACCATAAATCACCAATGGGTTGAATGAATTGGCACCTGGCTTTTCAGCTACTGTCTTACCAGCACGGCGCGCAACCCTATTACAGTCTCCCTCTATGAATGAATCGAATGTATAGTTATGGTTTAACTGAGGATCAATTTGCATTTTCTTTAACCCTGGAATCACAAAAGGATTCTTCACTGGGCTATCAATCACCAACGGGAAATTCATCTCGTTGTTATTGTATGTTTTCATGCCACTTGCTGGCACATCCATTGAGCCTTTATTCTTAGAACCATTGGCACCACTATCCACCATGATACGATATTCTAATCTAGCATCCTTACCAAGCTCACGCTTTAGGGTTTTTGCTAATAGATTAACGTAATGTTCCTCGATGTATTCGTAAAAAAATTGGCTAGGCACCTGAATCATCAAAACCTGGTCTTTCAATTCAACTGGTTGGATAGGCTCGAACCAGGTCTTGAAATGCTGCCATTCAACAATATCCTTGATGATTTTTAAACAATTTGCCCAAATTAAATCTGCACTATTAGCCATTTCTTAAATCTAACCCTTTAAACGTGAATAAGTAATAATATTTCTCCGTAGACTAATTTCTAGTAAACCGGTATGCGAATATGAGATGTTTCTGTTGAAAAAAAAACTTTTTTTTTCCGTTTTTTTTACATGTCTCAAATACGCCTATACTTGGGGTCTTCTATCCGTTCAGTCAGGCGTTCAAGGTAGATACTTTTTCTTTAAAATGGGCATTTTATCCACTTATTTTTTTTCTTGCTAATACTAAGAATACAGGCCTTAACAAGTGTTAGGAATTGTTTTGATTCAGCCCCAAACAGTTATGAGCAAATATCGCTACCTTTATAGCTATAAATTATACTATGAGCTACGAATTAGTCGGCAAATTGATTGCCAAATACGAGACAATACAAAGAAAAGAGACGTTTAAAACAAGAGAATTTGTGATTGAGAAGTCGGAAGACATCAATGGCAAAACCATCACCAATTACGTAAAATTTCAATGTGTACAAGACAGAACTGCCATGCCTGACCGATTCAATATCGGAGACACAGTGAAAGTCCTCTTTAATATCAAGGGTTCCAAGTGGAACAAGGACGGAAAAGACAATTATATCACCAATTTAGATGCTTGGAGAATGGAAGCAGTTGCCCTTGGTGGCAATGTAGCACCTTCTGATGCTGGCGCCTATTTTGATATGCCTGCTGGGGATCCAGCTGAGGGCAGCGACGACTTGCCTTTCTAGAATAGTATAGACACATATTAAGTCTCAAAAAGCATTTTTTAGGATAAAAACCTAACCCCTATGCAAACAACGATACAATTAAAAATAAAGCCAGCCGACGCAGCCAATGCGTCGGTTTTATTGGCAGCTATAGCGCAAGAACTTGGCAAATCCATTAGCCAGGTCAATGGCTATCATATTTTGAAGCAATCCATTGACGCCAGAAGCCGTCAACAAGTATGGATGAACTTAACGCTTCAGGTTTTCATAGATGAGCCTATTTCCGATCGAGACATCGAACCCTTTCTTTTCCCTATCCTTCCAAAAAATGCGAAAGAAGTCCATATTATTGGCGCTGGACCTGCGGGCTTATTCGCAGCCTTAGAATGTATTCAATTAGGCTTAAAGCCAATTATATTGGAAAGAGGTAAGGATGTGCGCACAAGACGAAGAGACTTAGCAAGATTAAATAAGGAAGGGATTGTGGATCCTGAAAGTAATTACTGCTATGGAGAAGGAGGTGCAGGCACTTATAGTGATGGTAAATTATATACCAGAAGCAATAAGAGAGGAAGTATCGAAAAAATCTTACGCCTATTTTATCAGTTTGGTGCCGACGAAACAGTTTTGTATCAAGCCCATCCGCATATTGGCACCAATAAACTACCTCAAATTATCACCGCCATGCGTCTTCAAATTGAAGCGGCTGGCGGTCAGGTTTTATTTGAAAAAAAAATGGTGGATTTTGACCTTGAAAATGGGGTTATTCGTCGCATTCATTGTGCAGATGGTTCCGATTATTCAGTGGAAGCAGTTTTACTTGCAACTGGCCATTCTGCCCGTGATATTTTTGAACTGTTTTATAAAAAGCAAGTGCTGATTGAATCAAAACCTTTTGCCTTAGGAGTGCGTGTGGAGCATCCTCAAAATATAATTGATCAGATTCAATACCATTGTTTGACAAGAGACCGCAACCTTCCTCCCGCAGCATATAGCCTTGTGGAGCAAGTGAATGATCGCGGCGTATTTAGTTTTTGTATGTGTCCAGGTGGTATCATTGCCCCTGCCGCCACCGCACCAGGAGAAATTGTGGTGAATGGATGGAGTCCTAGTAAAAGAAATAATCCATACGCCAATAGCGGCATGGTGGTGCAAATAGATTTACCAACAGCAGCAAAGTTTTTAAAGCAAGCAACAAAGAAGGAAGTGGATTTAAATCATCCGCTTTTATTATTGGAGTTTCAACAATATGTAGAACATCAAGCATTTAAAAGTGGAGGTGGATTGCAAGTGGCCCCTGCGGCAAGACTGGTAGATTTTTGTACGCATAAATTATCCAATGACTTACCAGATGCGAGTTATTTACCTGGCTTACATGCCGCTGACTTGAGTGACGTGCTACCAAAGTTTGTGCACGAAACTTTACAAAATGGATTTATGGCATTTGGCAAAAAGATGAAAGGCTATTATACCAACGATGCCATTGTGGTGGCAACAGAAAGTAGAACCTCCTCGCCAGTGCGCATTTCTAGAGATGCAGATAGTTTTCAGCATCCTCAAATAAAAAACTTATATCCATGTGGCGAGGGCGCAGGCTTCGCAGGCGGAATCGTAAGCGCCGCAATGGATGGCCAGAAACTAGCACAAAGCATTGCGGCGCAATTGCAATAAAGTAGGATGATTATAAATCCTAAAAAAAATAATATTGATTAATCTTCTGGCTTATCTTTTTTACTAATCAACAATCCGTCTTGAATTAATTTATTTTGTTTAAAGGAAGCTAATTCTTTAGCTAAGTTTCCACTCACTTCTCTGGTTAAATTTAATTGAGGCTTACCTGCATTCACCCATGCTGTAAACCAAAAATCGGCAATCATATTCGCTGACGCAATTAATTGAACGTTCACTGTATTACCCAAGGCTTTTGCATAAGCTTCGGCAAACGGTTTGGTATAAGATTTCACTTCCTTGCCATAACGCATTTGATTGCGGTACTTGGTGTCTGGTGTAAATTGCTTAGTCACTTCGGTTTCGATGGCTAACATTTGTGGGACTAATAAATGTGCTTTGCGGATATCCATCCATAGCGCTTGTGCAGGGTTTTTCACATATTTTGCTTGATGCGGATTGTACAACATAAACTGATCTAAATTAATTTCAGGAATAAAAGTCTCCCACAAAGAGTGTAATCCTTTTTGTCCTGTCAATTGTCCATCATAGTTCATCGTAGTATGTAAAGGCACATGCAAGTCTGCTACATAATGCCCTAGATCTGCAGCATAAAATAAAATACTGTCTTTATTTTTAGATTTAAAAGCCGCAGTTAAATTATCTAATTGCACCATCGCATTATAAGGACCCCATCCCCATTTGATTAAACTATCCTTACCATATTTTTTTACAGCAGCCTCCCATTCAAATGGCATTTCATTTGCAGCATTTGGACCATAGGCTTCTAAGTCTATAAAGTGTTTGGTATCCTCTGTTTTATCCTTATTTCTTCTAATATCTGGACGCGGTGCGTTCGCTACTAAATTGTCCATATCCGTATAAAAATAGCTACGCATTGGTTCTGGTAAATTATACACAGCAATCTGATGGATGGTACGGTGTACTAGGAATCCCCAACTAGAAAATCCTACCAAGGCTACCAATAAGAAAACATTGAGCACCGATTTTTTTGAGTACATAATCTAAATATTTGCACGAATATAACCCAATATCCCGAGCATACATTCGCTTAACTCGCCCTTTTGCCCGTTCGTAATAAATAAGGCCTGTGAAGTTCTAAAATCAATATAACTTTAGATCAAATTAAATGCCATGGAGCCATTATTAAGTTTATCCCATTTGGTGAAACATTATGCCACTCAAAAAGCGGTGGATGATATTAGTTTCGACATTCAAAAAGGCAGCATTTTTGGTCTACTCGGGCCCAATGGTGCTGGTAAAACAACCTTACTAAGAATGATCACGGGCATCTTTTACCCAGATGCTGGGGAGATTAAATTAGATGGCAAACATTTTGATCCATTATTAGATATCCGTGAGATTGGTTATATGCCAGAAGAACGTGGCCTCTATAAAAAAATGAAAATTGGAGAACAAGCATTGTACTTAGCGCAACTTAGAGGTTTGTCCAAAGCAGATGCAATGGAAAAAATAAAATACTGGTTTGAGAAATTTGAAATGCAAAGCTGGTGGAATAAAAAAGTAGAAGATTTGAGTAAGGGGATGAGCCAGAAATTGCAATTTGTCATCACGGTATTGCACGAACCTAAATTAATTATTTTAGATGAACCATTTAGCGGGTTGGATCCATTGAATGCGAACTTAATTAAGGATGAGATTTATAATTTAGCAAAAAAAGGTTCGACGATTATCTTTAGTACGCATCGTATGGAACAGGTAGAAGAAATTTGTGATCATATTGTACTAGTGAACCTAGGAAAGAAAATTTTAGATGGCACAGTAGCTGATATCAAACAACAATTTAAAGAGTCTATTTTTGCTATTGAAACTAGTCATCCTCAATTGATCAAAGACAACGCCTTGTTCAGTATCCTAGACAAAGCAGATAAAAATCCAAACAAAATTTTGGTTAAGTTAAGTCATGCGGTGGCGTCCAATGAAGTCTTAAAGTACTTAATTGAGCAACAAATTCCTATTGTTAGCTACAACGAAGTACTACCTAGCTTAAACGATATTTTCATTCAATTAGTAGAAGATACCCACGCAAAAGCAAGGGCTTTTCAAAACATTTAAATACAGTTCATACTCAAAAAATATTTTATGCATAAGATTTGGATTATCATACAAAGAGAATACACTAGCAGGGTTAAAAATAAACGCTTTTTATTGGTGACTTTTTTAGTACCCTTATTAATGGTAGGATTGATTGTAGGATCTGCCTATTTTTCATTTAAAGGCACCGAGGAACGTAAAATTGCAGTGGTAGACCCTAATGGTTTTTTTAAGGATAAATTAAAAAATAGCAACCAATTAAAATTTGAATTCCCAAAAGATGTTGATACTAGTAATTATCAAGCAAAAGGGTACACCGATATTTTACTCATGCCGATTTTTGAAGGAGATAAAAAAGCAGATTACATTTTAAGATCTAAAAAATCGATGGGCTTTAATTTACAAGAAACCATTAGTAATAAAATCAATACAGCCATTGAAGACCGAATGTTAGAAAAAGCAGGCATTCAACAATACATATTGGATTCGATTCATCAATCTGCACAAATTGCAGAATTGAAGGCTTATGAGGATGAAGGTAAAAAAAGTAAAGAAAGCAATGCAGGCTTAGCCATGGCCATAGGATACGCGAGTGGTCTATTAATTTACATTACGATGTTTATTTATGGCACCATGGTATTACGTGGGGTGATGGAAGAAAAAACAAATCGTATTGCCGAAGTGATTGTAAGCAGTGTAAAACCATTTGAGCTCATGCTTGGTAAAATTATTGGCATTGGTGCAGTTGGATTGACTCAATTTTTAATGTGGATCATTGTGGTGATGACACTGACCGGCGTTGGTCTGAGCTTATTGCCAGCAGATATACAAAATCAATTACAACAATTACAAGCATCTGGTGGACAGATGGGTGCGGCAGGAATGGCACAGGCAAGTGAATCTGCAAAAAATATTTATGCATTCCAACATGTAATATCTACAACCAATTGGCCATTGATTATTGGACTCTTCTTGTTTTATTTCTTAGGTGGTTTCTTATTTTATGCTTCTTTGTTTGCAGCGGTTGGTAGCGTAGTGAATGAAGACCCACAGGATGCGCAAAGCTTAATGTTTCCTATCACCATGCCAATCATCTTCTCTTATATTATTACCAATGTAGTGATACAGAATCCAAATACGCCGATGGCTTTTTGGGCTAGTGTGATTCCATTTAGTTCTCCAATGGTGATGATGGCTAGAATATCCTATGGCGTACCATCTACTGTGCCTTATTGGGAACTAGCAGTGAGTATGTTGACATTGATTGGCGGATTCTTATTAACTACTTGGTTAAGTGCTAAGATTTACAGGACAGGTATTTTAATGTATGGTAAAAAAGTCACCTGGAAGGAAATGGCAAAATGGGCATTCGCAAAATCTTAGATTAAAGTGCAATACGGATATTCACCCCTGCCCTTGTATTTGTAATAGGAGGTGCAGATGAAATGTATGGTGTCGCCCTTCTTTGATCAAAGAAGAATCTCAAATTGATCTTACTACTCAATACATAATCTACCGAAGGCTGCAACGTGACTTCCTTTTGCCCACCTGTACCATAGGCATTGCTCTGATCCAGTCTGCTATTGCTATTGTAAACATCGCGCACGGCAACATCTAATCTTAATGTTAAATCATTCGCTAATCTACTATTATTCAAACCTGGAATTCTGAATGGTAATTTTAAACCTCTTTTACGGTAGCTTGTTCCTATCACCCACTCCGTACTATTGTTTTCACTCAATTGATAGTCTACTAAACTCAATGCCAATAAACGACTCTTCTTGTACTCAAAACGAATAGACCATTGTGTAACTGTTGTCATATTCAATCCTATCAATGGTTCCATTCTTTCACTGATAGTCACATTTGGAATTAAAAAATAAGGAACAAAATTGCCACTTACTGTATCCAAGAAAGATGGCGCACTTAAACGATTGATATCCGCATACAATAATGAACTATTGAAACTATTCATGGATAAGCTTCCATTGTAACCATGTGTTAATGAGATATTGGAAAATAAGTTAGACAGGCCAAGTATGTTGGTTAGTCCATTATATAATAAATTCCAGTTTGGCATAGGTAATATGCCAGAGAATGGATTGGAACGTATACTTGAGTTGTTTTGATTTAGCAAGGCCACTTTTTGGGGATCCTTTCCGGTGTATGCAGCAATAAATGACGGAATCAACACATCCTGTGCATATTTACCATACCCAATAGCATAACCATTAGGATCATTTTTTTGATTCCAATAAGGATTCAAAGCAGCTACCCTATTAGAAATAGTTGCTCTATATTTTTGAAATTGAATAAACTGCGTGGAGATCATATTTGGATCATGCTTGTCAAAGAAAGTTCTTAAAGCAACATAACTAATATTGAATCCCCCTGCTGACAATGGATTATTATGTGATCGATAGCCATTCATGTTTGCAGTTGTATCCTTAAATAATTCAGAATATTCCTTTGTAAATGTTTTATCAAACTTTAAGTCGATGATCAAAGTTTTAATTGGCTCAATCATAACCCTTGCACTCAATCTTTGGTCAAAACCTTGACGGAATAACATGTTGAAATTGGCATCCTTAGTAAGTAAGCCTTTTCGTTCTTGCAAATTCAGCCAATTACTATCCGGCTGCTTACCCATAGCATAGTCAAACCCGGGGGCAAATCCATTAAAGTCCTTATCTATAAACTGCACCCCAGACATAAAGCCTGGTAAACGGCTATTGTAAATTTCTGCATAATCCAAGGATGCATTTTGAACCATTGTCAATAAGCTTACTAGAGATTTTACAGGACCAGGTATATTCATTACTTCATTTGCTTTAAGCACCCTCATGGCAATACGTTCCTGCTTCCTTGCCTCCTTCCATATTTTAAATGCCGAGTCTCTTGCCTTGCCTGTTAGTCCATTTAATGCATCTTGTTTTTTAGTAACTAATTGATTCGATAAAGGATTGGATGGATTTGAGGTAGGTTTTGCATTTGATAAAGCGGTTCGAATGAATTTAGATTTATTATATAAACTATTAAAATTGAACTGTGCATTCACTTGATGTGAAAGGGTATTTTCAATGGTGTTGCCAAATGATGTAAACAGTCTGCTTGCACCAATCCAATTGTAATTGGTGGATACATTATAACTTGCCAATATCCAATCTGTCATTGGGAATTTACTAGTTGGTAAATCATAGCGTGCTGTAAAACGCTGATTGTATAAAGTATTACGTCCCCCTCTTATCAACATCCTTACTATGGAATCTTTTTTCTCTTTTGTATCTATTAACCCATCTGGCTCATCTATTCTAGAATTCAAATTTGCGATCATATCTAAGCTGATTGATCTTGTGACAGGCCAACGAAGATTAAAGATGCGCCCCATGGTAAAATATTTATCATAAGTAGTCTCCACTTTTTCTGTGGTACCATCAAATGAATTCACTATCCTAGGCGTATACTCCCCAAACTGACGATCAAATATGGTACGGTAGCTAATTAGACTTGGCGTAGGAGAAAAATTAAAATCTTTTATCAAATTCAACCATGGAGACTTCGTTTTAATCAATTTTGCAAATGGCTGATAGGTTTTTGCTGTATTATTAAATGTATAGCCAATTGAACCTCGATGCTTTACCACCTGATTTAATTCAACTAAAGGGCTAGTTTGTTGAAGTTGCGAATAGGAATAACTAAGGTCAACATTACTAATGCTCAGCAAAGTATTTCTTTTCCCTGGCAGGATCCTTACGTTGGTGAAATTCAAAGTCTTAATGGTGCTTTCGTCAATTGATGCTCTTTTAATTGAATCCCTAATGGCACCTGAAACAGATTTTATTTTATCGGTATAAAGGATGTCTTTATTAAAAGGATCAAACTCAGGATTTTCTTGTGTTTTATTGATACCAGCAAATACAGGCAAAGAAATTTTTACTTGTTTAGGTAATAATTTTCCTGCATCAATATTAGTGGCAATATCTAACTGGGTAAATCCAGTTTTTGCACGTTCATTCATTCTTTGTTCTATACTACCAAAACCAGTAGTTCTATTATTGACAGAAACTGCTACTGATCCCAAATCCGCCATGACCACATCCATACGACCCAATGCTGCCCAAGACCCACGCTCATCTAGGTTTGAGAGTCTTAATTCATTGACCCAAACTTCGGCGTCCATAAAAGTCTCCCCGGAAGAATTTTCAAAGGCAATTAAGATGCCTCGGACTTCTCCTAAATTAGGATTTCCCATCACCGAATAAGTATGGTTATTGTCTTGAGGCCGCTCAAACTTTTTATTAAAATCAAAATTTTGATTATCTCTATCAATTTTAAGTTTGACCAAATCAATTAAATTCAAATTCATTTCATTTTCCAAAGGCCAAACATCTCTTACTTCTGAAATAGAATAAGTTTTTCGTTTAGTCGTAGTTAATGGAATACGGATTTCATAAAAGTTATTTTGAAAATCCTGACCAATTCTTAGTACCGCTGTAATCACGCCCTTCTCAACCACATCTGGCCTATTTTTATTTTCGGCATGCAAGAACATGGATAAACTTCCATATCGTCGAATGTCAATATTCATGGTTTTAAAGACCCCTCTTGGCGTTGTATTTTTCTGTAATCTATTCAACTGAACACTTAATGCCTGTTCGTTTTGCAATAAGTTAACGCCGTTATTACTTAATAATTGAACACGCTCAATACCAGGAGGTACCAAATAGTTTACTGGTGTTCTACTTCCATTTTCTTCTAAACTCACCGCAATGGTATTCACCACAGCTGTATTATTTTCGGGCGTAATTAATTTATACTCTCCCGAATTATCTACTTCATAAGTAAATTGCCTCCACTGGTTACGAACTAAATCAAGTCTGGCAAAACGAAGCGTGATTGAATCCTCAAAACCTGTAAGGTACATTCTTAAAAACCGGATGGATTTAAAATCACGAATGCCACCCATTCTATTAGTGAATGACCTTATTGGCACCCTAAATAAATACCAATTCTCGATAGATTTAGACCCATCTGCTAAAGTCACACTGACTGTTTTTGAATCCGTCACATACCTAGTGTTATTCACACCAATTCTTCCTTTTTGTAAATCAATCTCATATTCAAAATAAGCTTCTGTTTCATTTAAAGTATTATCTCTATTTAAATCTTCATTATCTGGCAATAAAGTAGCCGCACTACTAAATTGACTATTCCCCGCCAAGGCAGAGTTGCCTTGTGGATTATTGAAAAATTTATACCTACTTAAAATATTTGCACCAGCTGCATCATAGCTTGCATCACGATACCAAACATAGTTATCGGCAGAAGGATCTTTTGTAAATTGTTGCGCAACAGTACTATTGCCAATTTGATTGATCAAGTAGGCTTTCTTTGTTCGTTCATCCTCGTCACCTAATCCATCAAATCCAATGTCCTGAAATTTTCTGTCTTCTGGATTATTACTAAATGCATTGGTCACCTGGATTGGATTCACTGGCACCCTTCCCCAAGTAGAGCTATCAATACTTGCAGGTATAGTAGGTGTTGGCATACCATTTTCGTAAAAACGTCTGCCATCTTTTAAAATATCTTCACTTACATTTCCTAAGTTCAAATACAATTTACCTCTTGTTGCTGCAGACTTAATGAAGGGATCCTGTACCCAAAATTCTACATATTCAATAATGCCTGTTTCAAAATCAGTTTGGTCTAAAGCACGCATAATACCACCCCATTTGTCAGAAGGATTTTTTACCCTACCATTTATATCTAAATCTTTATAGTTGTAATTGTATGGGCCTCTATCTTTTGGAAAATAACTTAAATCAAAAGTTGGTAATTGTACATCTGTAATATTGGTAGTTCTTTGCGGGAATAATTCATTGGTAAATACCTGACGAATTCTTGGATCACTTAATGAAGCCGCATTATTTGCCAGTGGATTATTGGCACTATTGCGATCTTGTAAATTAGGCTCAATGGTATACCAAGATATTCTTGATCTGTTTTTATTATAGTCTATGGAGTCCACCAATGCTCCCTCTGGGAAACGATCCAATGGTGTGGAAGCAAGGGTCCAAGCGTTAAAAGGAAACCTTAAATCAATATTGGTTCTAGTGGCTTCAAAATCATCTAAATAAATTAAGCCTGCAGCCCCTTTACCAATTTGTTGCGCATGCCCTGGTTTTAAAATTGCCGCTTCTCCATAGGCTATAAGAGATGACTTTGCTTTAGTGCTATAAAAGGGAAGCTTATCCAAGAGTCTTGTTAAACCAGGTAGGTCTTTTTTATAATTGAAATCAAAACCATACATGGAATTCTTAATAGGGTCAGCACCAAAATTGGTCTTCGTAAAAAATGGTCTTTCATTTAAACGAGTGCTCGATAATCCAAAATTAAAATTCTTACTCGCTAAGTAGTCAATCCTCAATGCCCTAAATCCACGCTCCTGAAACCCAAAACCCAAATTATTTTCAAAAGAAACATTCACTGGAATATTAGAACTTAAAATACCTGGGTTAATGATTCTTACAGTACCAGACCCATAGTCAACCAAATAATCAAAGCCTTCTCTTAAAATCTGTCCCCCTGCGCGGACACTCACAGAACCTTGTGGCACATTAAAAGCATTTAAACTAATCTCAGAGCCACCCGCACTTCCTTTAACCTGCCCCTCCATCACAAATCGATTTAGGTTGGCATAGGTTTGTGCTTCTGCTTTGATATTGCGGTACAATTGACTGTAAATATATTTTTTTGAAATTGTAGTATCAATCCCTTTAAATGCAATGTCTTGTAAGTCTTTACCAAAGGGCTCTAATAAAGGAAAAACAATCCTACCCATATTGGATAAAACCGTATAGCCTTCTACATAATCGAATACCCCATCTGGTTGTGGGTCGTTGCGATTATTCAATCGGTCTAATTGTAAAATTTTAATCAATGATATCCCTTCATTTGCTTTATTGGTCACAGGTAGATATCTTTTTAGTCCAGCACTTGGCTCTTCATACAACACATTCAACTGAAAATCTTGTTGTTGAATAGCACCAAATAAATCCAATGAGTAGACGTTTTTCATCATCAAATCCCAGATAGGTAAGTCTGTTCTTTGCGTCGTTGCTTTTAATAATTTTAAATATAAAATTTGTTGTACACCTTTATTTGGATCCAATGCAACACCTTCTGAGAATTCACCCACCTGATACAATTTACCATTGTAGGTATACTGAAAGGCGACTCCCAAAACCTCATCTGCTTGAAGTGGGATATTCAAAGACAAGAAACCAACCTGTCCATTGAAAAAATATTCGTTCTCTGTTAATTTTCTTGCAAAAGTTCTTTCATAATCTTCTGCAGACCTCAATCCTTCTTGCGCTAATACAGCAGAAACCCCAGCCGGATTTCTGGCATTCGGGTTGTTAATGATTTTTGTATATAATTTGTTAGCACTATTGTCTGGAAATGGATTATTAGGATTGCTTTCTAAAGCTTTTCTTTCGGCTCTTAACAATGGCTCACCAATATCGGTTAAGCCAACCACATCTCTTGCATTGGTTGTTTGACCATTGCGATTGGTTACCCATACTTCTATTCTCTTAATTTGAATTTGAGAATTAATCATTGGCAAGGTACTCATTGCCTTGTTGTAATTATTTCTAAAATACTGTGCTAATAGAAAGTGTCTATTTTCTTCATAGTCGTCTAATCTTTTTTGGAATCGTTGCGTAGACGACCCACCCTGTAAGGACAAAGACTGACGTTGAGATTTTTGATTGGCAATCGCAGCTGTCACAAATAATTTACCAAATTGCAATTGAGTCTTTATCCCAAATAAATTTTGGGTACTAGGTATCAAAGTACTTCTAGAAATATAATTAATATTTCCTGCTTCGATATACTTAACCACCTCATCCTTTTTGCCTCTATAATTTAATTTAATCTGATTATCGAATCCAAGATTAGACAAGGAATTTAAATTGATGGGGAACGTAATCTTATCGCCAATTTTTGCAATCAAACTAAAATTAGTATTGGCATCAAAATCAAATCCCCCGTTTCTTCTAGCACGTTCTGGCAGGGTTGGATTCTTTACATTTTGTCCTTGATACCCCGCCCTGATATTAATTTCTCCAACAGGTATGATCTCAATTTTTAACAACGAATCTGTCTTCCCAAATAATCGATCAAAAAAACTGTCATATAATTTTGTCTTAGGTCTTGTACTTTTTCGGTTTAACACCCCTAGTGAATTGGCACGCTGCATAAAATAGGCCTGCTCATCCTTACGTATTTTTAATTTCCAGAATTCGTCAAAACTTAATGTCGAAGGAAAACGATTGTACCCCGTTCCTAGTTTCTCGGTAATATAATATTGCTTAGTAACAGGATCATAATCTACTTTTCGTTTAAGTACACTTGAATCTCTTATATCAAAAGGATTATTACTTGGCTGAGTTAAAAAATCGGCACGTCTATCTGCAATTGGATACCTTAGTTTACCCACCAAAGTATCTGGAACTTTTTTAGTGATAGTATCTTGAAATGGCGGTTTTAATTGGCTTGTATCTTGCCCATAACTAGTCTGCTTCAATAGAAGGAGTGCAGACAATAGCATGAAAGTGGGGAAGAATCTCAAGAACAAAGCATTAAATGTGAGTGATTAACAATTTTTAAGGGCTTGTTTGATCAAAACTTCTAGAGAAATATCTACACCCTCTGATTGTGTCACCTTATCAATCGCTTTTTCTGCAACCGCCTTTTGAATCCCTAATGAAACCAATGCTTGAATAGCATCTTGATGCGGAGTGGACTTACTAAAGGTGGAACCACCTGACATTTGCATCGGCAATTTTGCCAATTTATCTTTCAACTCCAAGACCAAACGCTCTGCTGATTTTTTACCAATCCCTTTTATTTGTTCTAATAAACGTGCATCTCCTTGCACAATTGCTCGAATGATTTCGTCTGGTCGCATCCCCGATAACATCATCCTAGCAGTACTTGCGCCAACACCTGATACACTTATGAGTTGCATAAAAAGTTCTTTTTCATCCTGCCCAAAAAATCCAAAAAGTACCTGGGAATTTTCAGTTAAGTGCAAATAGGTATGCAGTAACCCCTTCTCTTTGCCAGAGATAGATTCGTAGGTATTCAAACTGATGTTGACTTCATAGCCTACACCACCAACATCCACAATCAGTTTTGCTGGGGTCAATTGGACAAAATTTCCTTGTAAAAATGCAATCATAATGGCTTCAAAAATAACACTTAAGCAATGAAATATGGCCATTTTACGTCATTCTTAAGCATTTTTTAAGATATTTGTGACCAAACAAAGCAACGAACTATGGCCCAAAAGCTGAAAGCAGCAATTACCTCGGTTGGAGGATATGTCCCAGAGACCAAATTGACCAATTTTGACTTAGAAAAATTAGTAGATACCAACGATGAGTGGATCAGAACTAGAACAGGAATTTCTGAGCGAAGAATCTTGAGAGAGCCAGGTAAAGCAAGTTCTGATATGGCTGTAAAAGCGATCGAAGAGATTTTGAGAAAAAAGAATTTAGACCCTTTAGAAATTGATTGTATTATTTGTGCCACAGTGACGCCAGACATGGTATTTCCTGCGACAGCAAATATCATTGGTGATAAAATTGGTGCTAAAAATGCATTCGGATTTGACTTAGGCGCAGCCTGTAGCGGTTTCTTATTTGCCTTAACCACTGGTGCAAGTTTTGTAGAGACAGGAAGGTATAAAAAAGTGATCGTAGTTGGGGTAGATAAAATGAGTTCAATCATTGATTACACAGATAGAGCCACCTGTATTATTTTTGGAGATGGCGCCGGTGCAGTTTTATTAGAACCAAGTGCAGATGAGGATGGATATCAGGATGCCATTTTAAAAAGTGATGGCATTGGTAGAGAATACTTACATATCAAAGCTGGAGGAAGCTTAAAGCCAGCCTCTGTAGAGACTGTGATGGCGAAAGAACATTATGCTTTTCAAGACGGACAGCCAGTTTTTAAATTTGCTGTAAAAGGGATGGCAGATGTAAGTGCCGAACTATTAGAAAAACACAATTTAACGGCCGATGATATTGCTTGGTTAGTGCCACACCAAGCAAACTTAAGAATCATTGATGCCACTGCTGACCGTGTTGGTTTGCCGAAAGAAAAAGTGATGATCAATATTCAAAAATATGGCAATACCACAGCAGCTACTATCCCTTTGTGCTTATGGGATTGGGAGTCTCAATTGAAAAAAGGGGATAATTTAATCTTAGCAGCTTTTGGAGGAGGATTTACTTGGGGAGCAGCATGGATTAAATGGGCCTATTAATTGTATCTTTAGATAGTCGCATATATATCATTTAAAAAAACGCATTATGAGTCAAAAGAAATTTAAAGGAATTAGTACAGTAACACTGCATACTGCGGGACATGACAATGATAATTTTTCGCATACCACACCAATCTATGCTACTTCTACATTTACTTTTAATTCTGCCGAGGAAGGCATGGAACGTTTTGCGGGAAATGATAAAACTAGATTGTATACAAGATGGGGCAACCCCACTTTCACTGCAGCAGAGCAAACTATTGCCGCATTAGAATCACATGGATTATTAAATGAACAAGGTGCACCATTAGAGTTAAAAGCATTATTGCATTCAAGTGGACAAGCTGCTATGACCACTTTATTTTTTAGTAATTTAAGTGCAGGTGATACCTTGATTTCACATTATTCTTTATACGGAGGCTCTCAAGAACTGATGCAAAAAGTGTTGGTAGAGGCTGGCGTGAAAATTATTTTAATTGATATTCATGATGAAGCTCTTTTAATTGAAACCATTAAAGCCAACCCTAGCACAAAACTAATTCACCTTGAAACCCCTGCCAATCCTACATTACAGTGCGTGGATATTCAAGCGATATGCACTATTGCTAAAGCACACGGCATTAAAGTATCGGTGGATAATACCGTTGCTACGCCTTATTTACAGCAACCCTTTGCTTTAGGAGCAGATTTTGTTTTTCATTCCGCGACTAAGTTTTTAAACGGACATGGATCTGCATTACATGGTGTATTGTTAGGAAAGGATTTGGAATTCATGAACAAGAAAGCTTGGAAATGGCATGCATTAATGGGCGGCAATAGCAATGCCTTTGACGCCTACTTATTAATTCAAGGAATGAAGACTTTAGAAGTTAGAATGGAAAGGCATTGTAGCAATACAGCAAAAGTGGCTCATTTTTTAGCCGCACATCCTGCCATTGCACATGTAAATTATACAGGACTTACAACACATCCACAACACGAGATTGCTAAAAAACAAATGAAGCAGCATGCACCCTTAATTAGTTTTGAACTAAAAGGTGGTATAGAAGCGGGTAAGAAATTCATTAACTCGGTGGAAGTTTGTACACGCGCAGTGTCATTAGGCACGGTGGACACCTTGGTATCCCATCCAGCAAGTATGACGCATATGTCCATACCAAAAGAAGAAAGAATGAAGTATGGTATTACGGATGGCTTAATTAGAATGAGTGTAGGTATTGAAAATATCGAAGACTTAGAAGCAGATTTAGCACAAGCCTTGGGTAAAGCGTCTTTATAAATTTTATAAGTACTTTATTATGGAAATTATAATTCGCAAAGCAGTTCGTAAAGATTGTGTTCGTATGATGGAATTGATTCAAGAACTAGCTACTTACGAAAAAGCCCCTGACGAAGTCACTGTATCGCTTTCCCATTTTGAGGAAAGTGGATTTGGCGCTAACCCAGTGTGGTGGGCCTTTGTAGCGGAGGCGCAAGGGGTAGTGATTGGGATGGCTTTATATTATATCCGCTACTCTACTTGGAAAGGACAAAGAATGTACTTAGAAGATATTTTAGTCACAGAGGATATGCGTGGACAAAAAATTGGTAGCCAATTAATGGAAGCTTTGATAGTTGAAGCAAAAGAAAAAGGATTCAAGGGAATGAACTGGCAGGTATTAGATTGGAATGAGCCAGCCATTAATTTCTATAAAAAATACAACGCTAATTTTGATCCTGAATGGGTGAACTGTTCTATCGTATTTTAAATATACTAGTCAAATAAAGTACGCATTAATTCCTGCTTGCGTTTGCCAAAAGATTTTGAGAAAGTCAATTCAAAACTGTTAGACCTGATACCAGCAGCAGTTAAATCATTGTTGTATATATCATAACTTATACCAAAAATATAACTGTCCATCATGATATTGACAGATGGAACAAAGGCATTATTAAAACGATAATAGCAGCCTAGATACAATCTCCTATCGTGTTCAAATTCATATTTAATAGGCAAGGAAACACTCCCTCCCAGTACATAACTGCTTTCTTTATTTCTATTACTAAATGCACCATGAATTAAATAAGTATAATCCACATTAAAATACTTTTCTAGATTCATAAATAAAGTAGAGCGCATTCCAGGCGATTCATTGTAGGGAGAATTAGTGACATCAGGCTTTGCAAAAAAGAATCCATTGGCACTTAATTGCAAATAAGTATCATTAGAATGTCTCGTAAATAAAAAACCTGTGTTAGCAGAAAATCTTGAAGGATTCGATAAAAAAACTTCAGCAGTTGGATAACCAGATAAATTTCCTAATAAGTCATACATGTCACCAAACCTTAATTTAGAACGATCTAAAGTAGTTTGAGAATAAGTAATCCCCAACCCAAGAGCCAAATTAGAATAATCATCTCCATCTAAAAATAAATGATAGGCCGAATTGACTGTAATATGATTCGTATTTAATAACCCATTCATTAGCTGTTCGGAAATTACTTGCCCCCCTATACCTATATAATTAGACTGTTCTAGCGCACTTCGGTTGTACTTTCTATCCCAGCCAACTACAATGGTTTTTGCAAAATTAAAACCACCAATTGATTGGCTTCTAAAATTTGATTGAATACGTTGATCAAACACGCCATTACCAACCGAAGCAGGAGTCAGAAATTGCGCAGCAGCAAAAGGTTGTGATAAAACAATTTCTTGCGCATTTACCTTAAAAAAGACAATTAGGAATAGAAATAATATATGTGCTTTTAGTTTCAAATTATTTTAACAAGAGGACAGTGCCAGTTTTAGAATTAGTTTGATTATTTCTATCCACATATACCGCAGCCCAATAGTAAACATCTGAAGGAAGTAAATTATTCTTGTATGTTCCATCCCACCCTATAGATATATCTCTAGACTCAAACACTAGATTACCCGATCTGCTATAAATTTTAAAACTTTTTAATTCAGTAACGCCTGCATTGCCTATAATTTTTAAGATATCATTTAGCCCATCCCCATTAGGAGTAAATGCATTAGGAACTTCAAAAATAAATACGAGAGGCGCTGTAATGTCTGCTAGTGCTGTTGCAATAGATGTTGCTAAAAAATAATTCGGTGCATCTATACTTCCTAAGTTAATACCAGTAACTGTAACAGTTTTATTAGTACCAATTTCTTTTGTGTCAAATGTGGCAGATGCATAATTGATTGTTACAATATCGGAAGCAATAAAACTAGGGCTTGATAAATTCACTATTGCTGCGGTTGTGCCATCATATTGTTTATTGCTTGCAACTACATTTATAATTGCTGCTTTTGGGGTGATATTTCCAGATAAACCAGTGGGTTGTGTTAATATATAATTTGCCGATGGAGCTGCAAAACCTGTCACGGTGATTGGCTTTGTAGTGCCTACATTTTTATCATTGAAATTAAACGAAGGTGATCCGGCAACAGACAATCCTGCATCGGCTAATACTAATCCAATATAAGACGCAGTTCCATTGATTAAAGCATTGGTTGTACCATCATAAATTTTATTTGCTCCAGTAATACCTGTAATACTTAATGATGCTGGTGTAATAACAAAATTATTTCCCACATAGGTAATATCATAATTCGTATTCGTTAATGTCCCTTGATTGATAGCGTATGGACCTACTGTTTCTCCAACTGCCCTTGCTAAGGTTCCTGTTAGTGCATCACCAGTTAATAGTGGTGTACTTAATGTGTATGCAAAACTAGATGGATCTGCAGCACCATATACCTTGGTTTGACCCGGCGTGGCCGTAATTGTTAATGCTCTTTTTGTAATCGTAAAATTATTTCCAACATAAATTATCGTATAGTTTGGATTATTCGCAGTTGTTAAATCATTTTGCTCAATCGCATATGAGCCCACACTCTCTCCTGTTACTCTTGTTAATGTCCCAGTTAAAGCAGCCAGCCCTGTAAGTGATGGGCTTACTCCGTATGTGTAGGTTAAAGGATTCGCAGTACCATATACTTTTGTTTGACCAGCATCAACTGTAATTGTTATTGGCTTTTTTGTTATCGTAAAATTATTTCCAACATAAGTAATATCATAGTTCGCATTATTTAATGTTCCTTGATTGATTGCATATGCGCCTACTGTTTCTCCAGCTACCCTTGTTAAGGCTCCTGTTAATGCATCAGTACCTAATAATGGAGCACTTAATGTATATGCATAACTCGATGGATCCGCAGCACCATATACTTTAGTTTGACCCGGCGTGGCTGTTATTGTTAATGCTTTCTTTGTAATCGTAAAATTATTTCCAACATAAGTAATATCATAGTTCGCATTCGTTAACGTTCCTTGATTGATTGCGTATGGACCTACCGTTTCTCCAGCTACCCTTGTTAAGACTCCTGTTAGTGCATCACCAGTTAATAGTGGTGTACTTAAAGTGTATGCATAACTAGATGGATCTGCAGCACCATATATTTTAGTTTGACCCGGCGTGGCTGTAATTGTTAATGCTCTTTTTGTGATCGTAAAATTATTGCCAACATAAGTAATGTCATAATTCGCATTAGTTAATGTTCCTTGATTGATAGCGTATGGACCTACTGTTTCTCCAACTACCCTTGTTAAGGCTCCTGTTAGTGCATCACCAGTTAATAGTGGTGTACTTAATGTGTATGCATAACTAGATGGATCCGCGGCACCATATACTTTGGTTTGACCCGGCGTCGCTGTTATTGTTAATGCTTTTTTTGTGATCGTAAAATTATTTCCAACATAAGTAATATCATAGTTCGCATTTGTTAATGTCCCTTGATTGATTGCGTATGGGCCTACTGTTTCTCCAGCTACCCTTGTTAAGGCTCCTGTTAATGCATCAGTACCTAATAATGGAGCGCTTAATGTATATGCATAACTCGATGGATCCGCAGCACCATATACTTTAGTTTGACCAGGCGTTGCTGTTATTGTTAATGCTTTCTTTGTAATCGTAAAATTATTTCCAACATAAGTAATATCATAGTTCGCATTCGTTAACGTTCCTTGATTGATTGCGTATGGACCTACCGTTTCTCCAGCTACCCTTGTTAAGACTCCTGTTAGTGCATCACCAGTTAATAGTGGTGTACTTAAAGTGTATGCATAACTAGATGGATCTGCAGCACCATATATTTTAGTTTGACCCGGCGTGGCTGTAATTGTTAATGGTGCTTTATTTATTGTTAAAAAAACAAGTGTTCTTGATGAACTTATGCAACCTGTTGCATTTATCATTGCATTTGCATAACTATTATAAGTACCTACATTTATGCCTTGAGGTTTTGATGAATTAACACCGCCAACAGAAGCAGTAAACCATGAAATACTTTGACCAGAAGGAGGAATCAAATCGGGCGTAGTTTGAAGTAAACCATTATAAATTAAAGAAGTTGAATTTGCAGTAGGCGCTGTTGGTAATACATTTACTGTTATAGTTTGTGTTGCTGTATTTTCACAACCATTAGCGTTTGTACCTGTTACTGTATAGCTAGTCGTAGTAACAGGAGTTTTCGTTATCGACGCTGCTGTTTCACTTGTATTCCATAAATAACTTGCACCTCCGCTCGCTGTTAATGTTGCCGAACCTCCAACACATATTGTGTTATCATTCACCGTCGTTCCTGATGCATCAGTTTCAACTATACTTATTGTTGGTAATGCATTTACTGTAATAATTGTAGGAATTGATGTTTCTGAACATCCATTTGAATTAACAGCTGTTACAGTATAAGAACCTGAACTTGCAACATTAATGCCTTGAGTAATTGCCCCAGTTTGCCAAGTATAGGAATAAACCCCTGCCGGACTTGAATTTGCTGTTAATGTTACCGTCCCACCTTGACAAAAAGTAGTTGCTCCTGATGCTGTAATGGTGGGCTTGGTTGGTAATGTAAAAGTGACTTGATCTGACCCAGTTATGTTTCCATAGCTGACAGTTGCAGAGTAAGTGACGGTATTGCCGGGTGATGTTGAAATAGGATTCACCTCGATTTTATTACCTACTTGTCCTGTTGACCATGTTACAGTGGTATTCAAATTATCAATATCAATAAATTTAATTCCATCCAAACTTGCCACAAATAATCTATTGCCAATCATTTCCATTCGGTTTGTTGAATCGCCATAATTTCCACTAGGAGCTCCCCCTGGGCCATAATTGAAAATTCCCGCTGTTGGAAAAGTTATTTTATCTAATTGTGTAAAGTTTGCTCCATCATCTTTTGAATAATAAACTTGACCTTTTGTAATAAACATTTTATTATTTGTAAATAAAATGTCTTCAGGATATGAGATTCCACTATTAGGAAGACTCAAGGTATTTATTTGTGTAAAACTTGTCCCTTGATTGCTACTTACAAATAATGGATTATTTCCTCCTTCAGTTAAAAAAACTTTTCCATTACCATCGGCTCTGATAATTTGAACTCCATATAAACTAGAAATTTTTGACCAAGTTGCACCTGCATCTGAAGATTTATATAATTCCTTCCCGCCAGCACTATTGCCACCTGCATATAGGTTTCCATTTATATCTTGGGTTACAGTATTAGGGTCAAAACCTCCAACTTTTTTTTGCCAACTAAAAAGATCTCCAGTAGAAGACCATATACCACGGTTTGAACCTTTTACAGTTAGTATTGAAAAATTATTACCAAATAAGATATCCATTGGACCGCAGCCAAATCCAAAATCTTGCAATTGTGTCCAAGTAACGCCCTCGTCAATAGATTTATAAATTCCATTATGATTCGTTGAAGCGTAAATCACATTGTTTTGGTCAACTCCCAATGCCATGAAATTATTACTACCTAAACTTGGAAAACCTGCCATCTGATTCCAAGTTTCACCCCTATCAATACTTTTATAAATTTTTTCACTATTTAAAGATGGTAATGCATACAAATTACCATTTAAATCTTTTTTTATATTGTAAAATTCTATACTCGATTTTTTTGTCTGCCAATTTGTATATTTTGAAAATGCACTATCAATATATAATGTTTGAGTCGTATTATTACAAATACTTGCATCAGCATTTGTAATATTTATTTTCAATACTCTAATATCCACGGAGGTATTACAAGTGGTAGTTTGATCGGTAACTTTTAATTGATAAGTTGAAGTAGCAGTTGGTGTTACTGTTATATTTTGATTCGTTTCCGTGGTAGACCACAAATAGGATAATTCTTGGAGCGGTGTATATTTTATATTATCATACCTACTCACATCGAAGGCACCTACTCTAATGGCTCCCCTTGGATTAGTAATGGCAGATGGTAAAGCACCATCAAATAAAACTGTGCTATTCAACCATACTTTCAATGAGGTTGGGGTAATGTATACTTTTATCTTATACCATGTGCTATTACTAACCGGGCTAATACCTGATGAAGCAATGCTATTTCCTTTAAAGTAAACCTCCCAACCTTGGTTATCGGTTCCATTTGGCCTAGTTCCAATATTTAAAACCCTATTTAACCAAGACCCTGATTGTTCCATAATACCAAAGCTCTGATCGGCACTACCAGATGCACTATAAGCATCTACTTCATATGTTCCATAACCAAAATCTTCTCTAGTTGTTTTCATCTCTGCGTCACCACAACAACCAGTTGCTCGTATTACCTCAACCCCATTACCTGTTTCACCACTAGTAGTTATTGTTACTATTCCACTATTAGTAGTTAAAGTAACAAAATCATTTAGTGCATTCGCATTTGAAAAATCATATAGTACAGCACGATTCGAACTGTTTAAAATACCATGTGCATTAAGATTAACAGTGCCTCCAGTTAAGATTGTTGTATCGTTATTAAATAGTTTAGCATCCACTATGCTTAAATAAGTAGAGTCAACACTTGAACAAGATGATGAATTTGTAACTCTAACAGAGTAATTCTGTGTAATATCAGTTGTGATGTATCTTGTAGTTGCTCCTGTATTCCATAAGTAACTTGAATACCCTGCACCAGCATCTAGAATAGTTTTTGTTCCACAAACTTTAGTTGTGTCCATTAAACTATTAATTACTGGTAAAGCATTAACATTTGTCGTAATTGGCGTTGATGATGGACTTGTACAGCCATTCACTGTAACAGTTGCACTATAGCTACCACTTGCCGCAGTTGTTGCCGATGAAATTGTCGGATTTTGTGTTGATGAGCTAAACCCATTAACACCTGTCCATGAAAAAGTCCCCCCAGAAACATTTGCTGTATTAAATACTAAATTACTTCCTACACAAATTGGAGAATTACTTGTTATTGTTGGACGCGAAGGTCTATTTCTTACTTCAACTTGATAAATGCTTGAAGTAATAATTGGGGAAGAATTTATTTCAGCATAATAATATAAAGTTCCTAAATTAAAAAAAGTTAATTGAGAAATGTTATTTGCCGAAACCGTATTTGAAAATATTTTATTAAAAGATCCCGGTAGTCCAGTAGTAGATGAATATATATCAAAGTCTAAACTGCTTGATGTACTATTGTTGCAGTCAAATGTAACTGAAGCACAATTAAAATTGATTGGTGATGAAGTCACACTATATGAATTTGCAGCAAGTGTAAATGTTTGCCCCATCCCCGCTTTAGAAAGCAGCATCATTCCCAATAAAATATATAAAATCCTCTTTTTCAAAATATGACAAAAATATTTAATATGAATATGGTATATCTACCCAAAACAAAACGAAAAAAAACCCCTCAAGATTGCTTGCGGGGTTAGCTAATTTTCTAAGTTTTGTGGACTGAACTTTAGTTTACGCCGTTTACTATAGCTTCCTTATACACTTTCTGCACTAAACCCTGTAAAACCTTACCTGGTCCAAACTCCGTAAAGTTGGTGGCGCCGTTTGTTACCATGGCTTCCACAGATTGTGTCCATTTTACAGCACCCGTCAATTGTGCGATTAAGTTGGCCTTGATTTGTGCCGGATCTGTCACTGCAGATGCGGTTACATTTTGGTATACTGGACAAATTGGACTGTTGAATGTGGTGGCTTCAATTGCCGCTGCTAATTCAATTTTTGCTGGCTCCATAAGTGGTGAGTGAAATGCGCCTCCTACTGGTAAAACCAAAGCACGTTTTGCACCTGCTGCTTTCATTTGCTCGCATGCAATTTCAATACCTTTTACAGATCCTGATATCACCAACTGTCCTGGGCAATTGTAATTGGCAGGCACAACCACTTCTCCAGATTCAGCAGATACGCTTGCACATATTTCTTCTACTTTATCATCGGCTAATGCTAGTACAGCAGCCATAGTGGATGGTTGGATTTCACATGCTGCTTGCATTGCTTTTGCTCGGATGCTCACTAAACCAAGTGCATCTTCAAAGCTTAAAGTTTGATTGGCTACGAGTGCACTAAATTCTCCTAAAGAATGTCCTGCCACCATATCTGGTGTTGTATGATCCGTTGTTAAATAAGCAATCACAGAATGAATGAATACTGCTGGTTGAGTGACATTGGTTTGTTTTAATTGCTCATCTGTGCCCTCAAACATGATATCACTAATGCGGAACCCTACAATTTCATTGGCTTTTTCAAATAAGGCTTTTGCGGCTTCGTTGGACTCATATAAATTTTTTCCCATTCCAGAAAACTGACTTCCTTGACCGGGGAATACAAATGCATGCTTTGACATAGAAATGATTTTATTAAAGCGTAAAAATACTTAAATATATCTATAAAAAAATAGGGTAAGTAATCGTCAAAAATTACTTACCCTACTCTTATAAGAATAATTAGCGACTATTATTTGTCTTTATTTATATGAGACTTTAATAATGACTGAATTGAAAATAATAATAAAATTGAGGCAATAGCAACAATAGATAAGAATGCACCACCTGCGAAGGTTAGAGATTTAACTCTATTCAATGCTTTCTCCATTGTTTTAAGTGATTTCTTTTCTTCCGCTATTTCAACCTTTTCGCTGTATAATTTTAAATATCTTTTAAAGGATTTATACAAATCATTTTTATCATAATACCCTATATCTTCGTTAAACCCTTTAACAGCAGTTGACAAATCATCAATTCCTAAATTTGAATCAAAAACTAATTTAGCAATCTCAAAATATTTAGAAGCTGGATAGGTTTTATCCTTTAAGGCTGCATGTTCTTTAATTGTAGAAATAGCAATATCAATTTGCTGATCTGTTACACTATTTGTTACAATATAACTTATAAACTGCCATGCATCACTAAGCTCCTCTTGGTCCTTAATGATTTTGTCTGATAATAAAACAGCTTTTCTTAAATCAAAAGCATCTTCAAGTTTACTCAAACTTACAGAAGGAAGTTCGTTAAGTCCATATGCAAAAGCAAAAAAGCCCTCTTTAACCAAATAAGTTTTTTCTACTTTTTTATTTAGAAAATGAAGCATTTTAATGAACTCTACTTTTTCACAAATCATTGTGGAGTCATAACCTCTATTTCTAAAAAGATCCTCTAATACATTTGGAATTGCTTCTCTATTTCTATTAAAATCTCTTTTTTGGTACATTACATAATCCCCGTAATCATCTTGCATATAATTACCATATTCATCTCTTGCATAATCATTATAAGATTCTGAGGAATCCCCCAATTTTACCCACTCACTATTAGGCAGGTCTTTTTTTAATGTATCTATCCAGTTATTGTATTCCTCTAAAGGACATGTGGATGGGGTACTAACAACTACAGCTGAGGTATCAACTTTATTTTCAATAACCTCAGATTTGCTAACATTGACAGAATCCCTACCTGTAGGAGTAGCATTTAACAAGAAATATAAAACACTTAATGTTAAAACAACTAGTCCAAGTAATGATAAAACCTGCCATGATCTTCTACCAATTGGAAAAACAAAGCGTTCTTCCATGTTGTTGAAAAATTTTTTCATAGTATATAATTTTATTTAAATATAACATATTTATAATAAATAAACTAAAAATGGTGAAGCTAGGCTCCACCATTTACTTACGAACTAACTTATTACCAAACTGAAACCAAGTCGTTTAGGCATTAATGTCTAAATATTTTAAAAATTCAGCCTTTGTACTTTCTTCTTGGAACTTACCACCATAATAACCTGTGATGGTATTTGAACTATCATCTTTCACACCTCTACTTGCAACACATAAATGTTTTGCATCCATAAATACAGCCACATCCTGTGTTTGTAATACAGTTTGTAAAGCCTTACCAATTTGCATGGTCAAACGCTCTTGCACCTGTGGACGTTTAGAAAAATATTCTACCAATCGGTTTAATTTACTTAGTCCAATCACTTTACCACTACTGATATATGCCACATGCGCTTTACCAAAGAAAGGCACAAAATGGTGTTCGCAATTGGTATAGAAATTGATATTTTTTTCCACCAACATTTCATTGTACTGAAATTTATTTTCAAACAAAGTCATGCTTGGCATGTTCGCAGGGTTCAAGCCTTGGAACAATTCTTTCACATACATTTTTGCCACTCTAAGTGGTGTGCCTCTTAAGCTATCGTCATTTAAGTCCATGCCCAATGTCTCCATGATGGCTCTAAAATGTGGCTCTATTATAGCAATTTTTTCTTCATCTGTTTTATCAAAAGCATCTGCACGAAGTGGCGTATCTACTGAGCTTGCTTTATGCTCATCGCCCATTTCTTCGATGATTAAATGGCTTAATTCAATTTTTTGTTCGCTAAGCGGGGTAGTCAACAAAGTTTCTTTCTGTTTCATAAAGTCGAATTTTTAATGCTAATTGCTCAGCAATACGAGGTCTTAATAAATTGTAAATCACAATTGCAATATTTTCTGCAGATGGATTTAAATTTTTAAACAACTCGGTGTCTAGGTTTAAGTTTTTGTGATCGAATCGGGCGATAACTTCTTCCCCAACAATCTTGCTCAAGTCCTTGGTGTTAATCACGAATCCAGTAATTGGATCGGGCACACCTACTACTTTTACAATAAGGTCATAATTATGTCCATGATAATTAGGATTACTACATGCACCAAAAACACGCTTGTTCTCTTCGTCTGTCCAGTCTGCACAATACAATTTGTGAGCGGCATTAAAATGCTCTTTTCGGTATACCGCCACCTGATGTTCCATAGTTCCTTAATTAAGAGGGATAAAGTTACAATATTAGAACAAGGATGCGCTGATAATGTTTAAGTAAAAATCAAATAAATTAAACAAAAAGCTTCAAAAAGGCGTTTTGTCGACTATTTTAACGAATAATTAGCCAAAATACTCAACATAGATACGCTGTGTCTCGTACAATTTTATGCAATGGAGTTGTACCTCCTTGGGAATATGTGGTTGGAGTTGCTCCCAGATGGCAATTGCTAGGTTCTCGGTCGAACATAATTTCCCTTCCATAAAGGGTACGTCTAAGTTTAAGTTCTTATGATCCAATGGATCTATCACGTGCTGCTTAATTAGGCTACTTAGCTTTTTAACGTCAAATAAGAAACCCGTTTCAGGATTAGGCTTCCCTTTAATGGTTACCATTAACTCATAGTTGTGTCCATGCCAATTTTCATTTGCACAAACCCCAAACACTTCCTCATTTTTTTCCTTAGACCAATTTGGGTTGGCTAATTTATGGGCAGCGTTAAAATGTTCCACTCGAGTTAGGTATACCATCACCGTTTATTTTTGCAAAGATATAAATTTGATGGAACTTTATCCCATGAGAGTCATTATATCTGCAGCAACGAATGGGGAATGGATGCCCCTTTTTCAAAAAATCAACCCAAAATTCGTTACACCCAATAAAAAGTTTTCTGTTGGCTTCCATGAATCCGGTGTAGGTATGCTTGCTAGCAGTGTTTCTTTAGTGAAGATGGTAGTGCAAGAAACGCCAAGCTTAATTATTCAAATGGGTGTGGCTGGAAGCTTAGATCCAAAGATTCCTTTAGGCAAAGTTTTTGTAATTAAGGATGATGTGATTGGTGATATTGGTGTGTCAGAAAATAAACAATGGAAAGACTTATTTGATTTAAAATTAGATGGTGCCAATGATGCGCCTTTTGAAAAAAAATCTTTACCGAATCATTGGTTGAATCAATATAATTTATTGAAGCTGCCTACTAAAAAAGGGGTGACTATAAATACCATCACCACCGATAAAAAAATCATCGAACGCTACCGAACTAAATACAAAGCTCAGATAGAATCCATGGAAGGTGCTGCCTTACATTATATTGGCAGAGATTTAAATATTCCATTTATTCAAATTCGTGCCGTATCCAATTATGTGGGGGAACGCAATAAAGCAAAATGGAAAATGCAGGAAGCCATTTATAATTTAAATGAGACGGTCATAAAATATTTAGAGACTTTATCTACTCAAGCTTTTTAATTTAGAATCGAATTCATATGCCTACAATTGATATCGGTTTTTCACCTTGTCCTAACGACACTTTTATTTTTGACGCATTAGTCAATCATAAAATTGATACCAAGGGCTATGATTTTAAATTACACTTAGAAGACGTACAAACCTTGAATGAGTGGGCTTTACAGGGCAAGCTACCCTATTCAAAAATCAGTTATGGGGTTTGGCCGAAATTAAAAAATCAATACCAATTATTAGAGAGTGGCGGTGCATTGGGAAAAGGTGTTGGCCCATTATTAATTTACAAAGAGGCACCAACAAATGTATCTGGTAAGCCAGATGCAAAAATAATGCGCGTTGCCATTCCTGGAATGGATACCACTGCACATTTATTATTTAATCTTGCTTTCCCTGAAGTGAATAATAAAGTTTTTTTAGTCTTTAATGAAATTGAGGATGCTGTGCTTTCTGGAAAAGTAGACGCAGGCGTGATCATCCACGAGAATAGATTTACTTATGCCGAAAAAGGTTTAAGCAAATGGATGGATCTGGGTCATTTTTTTGAAACCAGTTTCAACGCACCTATACCATTAGGTGGTATCATTGCAAGAAAGGATCAGCCGCAGGAAGAAGTTAAATTATTGGATGCATTGATTCAAGAAAGTGTGCAGTATGCATTTAAAAATAGTTACGAACAACTTCCTGAATTTGTGACATTGCATTCACAAGAAATGTCGGAACAAGTAATGCGTCAACACATTCATTTATATGTGAATGATTTTAGTATTCAAATGGGAGAAGAAGGAAGAAACGCGATTAAAAAATTAGAGGAAGTTTACGCACAAATAGTAGGTTCATAGGTTGACTCCTAATAAAATATTTTGGGCAATATTTATGGCTTCAACGCTTTCGCATATGCAGCCAACACCCTTACCCTTGCTTCCTCATGCACCACAATTGGTGTTGGATAAGTCAAACTATCTAGTTCGGGTATCCACTTACGGATATATTGTAATTGTTTATCAAACTTTTCTGTTTGTAGTCTTGGATTGAATACCCTAAAATAAGGCGCAGCATCACAACCACTTCCACTCGCCCACTGCCATCCACCATTGTTGGCTGCGAAATCAAAATCCAATAATTTTTGTGCAAAATACGCTTCGCCCCAACGCCAGTCAATCAATAAATGCTTAGTTAAAAAACTTGCAACAATCATACGAACACGGTTATGCATGAATCCGGTGGCATTGAGTTCACGCATGCCCGCATCTACAATGGGATAACCTGTTTGTCCATTGCACCATGCTTCAAATTCTTTTTCATTATTGCGCCATTCAATGAAATCATATTGCGCTCTAAAAGATTTCCCTTCCGCTACATGTGGAAAATGCCATAAGATCATATGATAAAAATCGCGCCAAATTAATTCGTTTAAATAAGTGGTATTGATTGACGCTGTTTCCAATGCCAACTGCCTAATTGAAATAGTGCCAAATCTTAAATGTATTCCAAGATGCGAGGTGCCCCCTTCTTTCGCTGGAAAATTTCTTTGTTCAGTATAGTTTTTCACCGTGCTTTCATTCCATTTTTTTGCAGGTACCACTAAATCCGTTTGCTTAAATCCCATGTCCTTTAAACTTGGAATTTTCAAAGGCTTACTGTCCATCAAATATTCCAAACCTTTTTCCGATGGCAATAATTTTGGTTTATTCGCTTCCCATGCTGCTTTCCATCTTCTGGAATAAGGCGTGAAAACAGTATAGGGTTTGCCATCCTCTTTTGTCACTTCGGACTTTTCAAAAATCACTTGATCTTTATAAGAACAAAAATCAATTTTATCTTTGGCTAATTGCTTTGTGATTTGTGCATCCCTATTGATTCCATAAGGTTCATAATCCTGATTGGTGAAAACCGAGTGTATTTGATATTGCTTGGTTAACAATTCAAAAGCTTCCACAGGCGTTCCATGATGCACCCAAAGTGATTTGCCTTTTTCTGATAAAGTAGCTTGTAATTCTGTGATGGTTTGATGGATAAAATCCACTCTACGGTCTGCCTTATCCTCCAATTTATCCAAAATCATTTTGTCGAAAATGAAAATGGGTAACACTTTTAGTTCTAGTTTTTGTGCCAACTTAAGAGCATGGTATAATCCTGTATTGTCTTTAAACCTAAGATCTCTTCGGAACCAAAATAAAATAATGGATGGGCGCATAGTAAGAGAATAACATTTAACAATTCAAATAGTTGAATCTTAAGCTCAATTTATCAATTAATAATTAATTTAGTGGATGCAAATTAAAGCCTTTATTACAAGCCTAGAGGAATGGGCACCACTCCAATTCCAAGAATCCTATGATAATGCTGGTCTAATTGTAGGCGATCCGGAAGCGAATTGTACGGGTATTTTATGCTCCTTGGACTGCACAGAAACGGTGATTGACGAAGCCATTCAAAAAGGATGCAATCTTATTGTAAGTCATCATCCTATCATTTTTAAAGGGATCAAGCAGTTTAGCGGGGACCATTATGTCAATAGAACGGTGTTAAAAGCCATCCATCATAACATTGCTCTATATGCAATTCATACCAATTTGGACAATATGATTCATGGGGTGAATAGTACCCTAGCGGACCGATTACACCTAGGAAATAGACGAATTTTAGCCCCAATTCCTGGTCAATTGGATACGAATGGGCAACCCGTAGGCGCTGGAATTGTAGGTGAATTGCCCCTGGAGACCGAGCCTCATGCCTTCATACGATGGGTGAAAGAGCAGTTGAACTTAGAGGTGATTAAGCACACTCAATTATTAGATAATAAATTGATAACCATAGCATTATGTGGTGGTAGTGGTAGCTTTTTACTGGACCATATTAAGGCTCAAAACATCGATTGCTTCATCACAAGCGACCTTAAATACCACGATTTTTTTGAGGCAGACGGTAAATACCTATTAATGGATATTGGGCATGGAGAAAGCGAACATTTTGTTCCTGCACTAATTGTTGACTATTTAAAGCGTAAATTCCTTACCTTTGCCGTCCTCGAATCTGAGGTGAAAACGCAACCAATAAGCTACTTAAAATAAAACATTCATATGGCATCAGTCAAAGACTTTTCAGTAGAAGAAAAATTAGTGAATCTTCACAAGCTTCAAACCGTAGACAGCAGCATCGACCAGATCGAAATCTTGCGTGGTGAATTGCCTATGGAAGTAAAGGATCTTGAAGATGAAGTTCAAGGATTGGTAAACAGACAAAATAGAATCGAAGAAGAGATCAATGGTATCACTGAATTTATTGAAAGCAAGAAAGCTGCAATCAAAGAAAGTGAAGAGTTGACTTCTAAATACGAGAAGCAAAGCGAAAATGTAAAAAACAATCGTGAGTTCGAAGCCATCAACAAGGAATTAGAAATGCAAGGTTTGGAAATCAAACTTGCCGAAAAACATATCCGTGACGCGAACGAAGAATTGACTGAAAAAATAAAGGTGTTGGATGCTGCAAAAAAGACAATCGCTGTTAAAGACGGTGTGTTAACACACAAAAAAGGTGAATTAGAAAAAATCATCGCTGACACAGAAATTGAAGAAAAAGAATTAAGAAAAAAGAGTGATGAAGCAAGATCTCATATCGATGATCGTTTATTGTATAGCTATGATCGTATCAGAAACTCCTACCGTAATGGCTTGGCGGTAGTCACTGTTGAGCGTGATGCTTGTGGTGGATGTTTTAACTCTATCCCTCCTCAACGTCAAAGTGAAATCCGTTTACATAAGAAAATCATTGTTTGTGAGAACTGTGGTAGAATCTTAGTAGAAGGTGAATTAGCTGGTAAAGAAGCTTAATACAATTAAGTTTTAAAATATTCCCAGAAAGGGTAGCCAATCGGCTACCCTTTCTTAATTTTACACCATGAGAAAATGTTTCTTGCTTGCTTTGGTAATCATTATGATGTCGAGTCATGCCTTTGGTCAATACCAATACCAATGGACGCCTCGTACGCAAAAAATTTATGAGGCTATTACAAGCTTAAGCATCCCAGAAGCAAGGACTTTGATGAGTCAAGACAAAAAAGCCAACGCTTCCAATTTAATCTACCCGCTTCTTGAAAGCTATGCCGATTTTTACCAACTATTTTTAAATGAAAACAAGGACGAATACAAGCGAATGTATCCCGCATTTGAACAAAGGATTGAACTATTAGAGGATGGCCCAAAAAAGTCTCCTTACCACCTATATAGTCTTGCACTGGCGCATCTTCATAAATCACTCATTGCCCTAAGGTTTAATAAAAATTTGGAAGCTGGATTGGATTTTAGAAAAGCATTCCTACTATTTAAAGAAAATAAAAAAGCCTACCCTAATTTTTCTCCCAACGATGTCTACCTTGGACTCATGACCACGGTGATAGGGACCATCCCTAAAGGGTATCAGTGGATGGCGAATATACTTGGGATGAGTGGAAAGATTACAGAGGGCAATGCACTTGTCTTAAAATATATCAATAGCAAAGATGCTTACGCTAACCAATGTCGCAACGAAGCCCTTTTTGTTTACCCCTACCTTATCATGAACTTTGAAGGCAACAAGAAAAAGACTTTTGACTTCATTGAAAAAACAGGCTTCGATTTTGCCAATAACCATTTGCATGCCTACATGGCCACCAATCTTTATTTAAACAACCAGCAATCGCAAAAGGCGTTGCAAATTGTATCCAATCTCAACCCCTCAACAAATTATTTAGACCTACCCTTTTGGCAATTAGAAATAGGCTACGCTTATTTAAATGAGTTAAAATTAGATGCAGCTAAAAATGCTATGCAACAATTTATTAGCCGTTTCAAGGGGCAGTTTTATGTGAAAGATGCTTATGAAAAATTAAGTTGGATTGCCTACATACAAGGAGACCAGGCCAAGGCCAATGCTTACCGAAGCAATGTCCTTTCAAAAGGGAATGATATCACTGATGCAGATAAGCAAGCTTTACAAAACGCAAAAAAAGAGACCTGGCCCCATCCTATTTTATTAAGGGCACGTTTACTCAGCGACGGTGGTTATCAACAACAAGCATTGTCTGTTTTAACAGGGAAAACAAGCAGGGATTTTGATAAAGACGCCGACAAAACAGAATTTGCTTACCGACTTGGTCGTATTTATGATTTAGCAGGGCAGCCCGACCAAGCCATTCCTTTTTATACCTCCGCCATTGAAAAAGGCGCCAATCAACCTGAATATTTTGCAGCAAGGGCCGCCCTTCAAATAGGATTGATTTATGAACAAAAAAACAACCCTACATTGGCCATGACCTTTTTTAACACCTGCCTAGAAATGAAAAACCACGCTTTTAAAAATTCCTTAGACCAAAAAGCAAAAACAGGGATTCAGCGTTGTTTGAGGAAATAAAATTGGGTGTATATTGCAGTGCATCATGCTGACTCATTTAGACATACAGAATTATATTTTAATCGACGATTTACAGATTAATTTATCCAACCAACTCTCTGTGATTACAGGAGAAACTGGTGCGGGTAAGAGTATTATTATGGGTGCATTGGGCTTAATTTTAGGTGACCGTGCAGACAGCACTGTTTGCCGCAATCCCCAAAAAAAATGTGTGATCGAAGGCATTTTTACACTTGCCAATAAAAGTCATTACGCTGCATTTTTTGAAGCAAATGATTTAGACCTTGCCGACGAATTAATTATTCGTAGAGAAATCAATGCACAAGGAAAGTCTAGGGCTTTTATCAACGATACCCCAATCAATTTAAACGAACTTAGACAGCTTACTTCTCAATTGGTGGACCTGCATCAACAATTTGACACCCTTAGTTTGGGGGATATGGAATTTCAAAGAACCGTTTTAGATGCACTCGCCAATGTCCACAAAGCACTTGAAGCCTATCAAGTAACATTTTTTGATTGGAAGGCTGCTACCAAACACTTGAGCGAACTCATTGAACAAAAAGAAAATTTTGATCAAACAGTTGCTTACAAATCGCATTTATTAGAGGAACTCAGCTCACTTGGTTTACAAGAAAATGAATTAGAACAATTAGAGTCCGATTTAAAATTCATGGAAAATGCTGCTGAAATTAAAGCACAATTAACACAAAGCATCCTCGCATTAGATGAATCCGACCAACCGATTCTGCAACAGATTAAACAGATTGCAAATAACTTAGAGAGTATTGCAAAATTTCAAAACAATTTTGCACCCTTATTAGAAAGATTGAAAGCGGCTCAAATAGAACTGGCAGATATTACTAGTGAACTTCAATCATGGCAGGATAAAATGGATATTGATGCTTCAAAAATTAGTACCATGCAGGAAAGATTGTCTCAGGGTTATCATTTACAAAAAAAGCATAAGGTACAATCTACCGCTGCACTATTGGAACTACAAGAAGCATTGTCAAAAGACTTAGAAGCAGTATTACATATAGATGAAGCCATTGAAACCTATACCAAAAAAGTAGCTGCTGCCGAAAAAGATTTAACAACACGCGCTGCTAATTTAAGTGAACTACGTAAAAAACAAGCAGCCCCATTTGCAAAACAAGTGAACCATTTGTTGCATCAAGTGGGTATGCCCAATGCGCAATTAAAAGTACAATTAGATACCGTTCCTTTTAATCAATTTGGAATTGATAAAATTGATTTTCTTTTTGACGCGAATAATACGCAAAAATTTGAGCCCATTAAAAAAGTGGCAAGTGGTGGTGAATTAAGCCGTTTAATGTTATGCATTAAATCATTGGTAGGAAAATCGATTGATTTACCAACGATGATCTTTGATGAAATTGATTCTGGTATTTCTGGTGAGCCTGCAAAACAAGTGGGTTTATTATTACAAGAATTGGGGCAGGCACGTCAGGTACTTTGCATTACGCATCAGCCTCAAATTGCAGCTAAAGGCCAAGCGCATTTATATGTCTACAAAGAACAAGAAGGCAAAACCACCCATACACATGTGCGCAGTTTAGAAGCGACTGAGCGCGTAACCCATATTGCCCGAATGATTGGCGGCGACCCACCAAGTAAAGCAGCTTTGAAGCATGCAAACGAATTACTTGCTTAGCCTATATTAAGCCGACTGATTGGCTATTTTATAGGATATTATAATTATTTTTGCAGGAATTAAATAAACCCATAAAGATGGCATACAATTTATTAAAAGGTAAGAGAGGTATTATTACTGGAGCACTTGATAAAAATTCAATTGCATGGAAAGTGGCAGAACTAGCACATGCCGAAGGTGCCACATTTGTATTGACCAACGCCCCTATCGCCATGCGTATGGGAGAGATCAATGTACTTGCAGAACAAACCAATTCTAAAATTATACCAGCCGATGCGACCAACGTAGAGGAACTAACTAATTTGTTTACCCAGTCTCAAGAAATTTTAGGGGGTAAAATTGATTTCGTTTTACATTCTATTGGCATGAGTGTCAATATCAGAAAAAATATTCCTTACCCATCTTTGAACTACGATTACTATGCAAAAGGCGTAGACGTATCTGCCATGTCCTTACATAAAATGTTAAGTGTGGCTTACAATATGGATGCTTTGAATGAACACGCAAGCGTGGTTGCTTTAACGTATGCTGCTGCTCAAAGAACGTATCCATTCTATACAGATATGGCGGATATTAAAGCAATGTTAGAATCTATCGCACGTAGCTTTGGTTACCATTATGGTTTAAGAAATAAAGTGCGTGTGAATACGGTATCTCAGTCGCCTACTAAAACAACTGCAGGAACGGGTATTAAAGGATTCGGTGATTTCTATGATTATGCAGATGCCATTGCGCCTTTAGGAAATGCTTCGGCAGAAGATTGTGCGAACTATTGTATCACTTTATTCTCTGACTTAACTAAGATGGTCACAATGCAAAACTTATTCCATGATGGTGGTTACTCTACTACTGGCGTAAGTGATTTAGTCATGCAAAAAGCGGGTATCACTCAAGGATAAGCCCTTCATCGCTTTTAGAAATAACAAAATAATAACCCCCTTATTCAACAATTCAAATGAGCGACAATCAAATTAACCCAAAATTAGTAGAAGCGATTGGCTATTTTGGTTCACTACTTAGCTGTATCACATTTATACCTCAGGTGTATTTAACATGGCAAACAAAAAATGTAGATAGTCTTAGCCTACTAATGATATTGATTGTGAACTTTAGCTGTATCGTATGGTTAGTCTACGCGTATTTAATTAAAAGTAAACCAGTACTTGTAGCCAATACCATTGTATTGACATTGAGCTTGATGTTGCTATATTTTAAGTTGACTTTTTAGGAAGAAGATTTCTCGCGTTAAATTCAAAGAGAACCATTTTCTATTTTAAGATATCATATTCGCGATTTAATAAAAAAAGAGGACACGAATTCGTGTCCTCTTTTTTTATTAAATTCATTAGAGGTTAAATTATGTGGCGCTAACTTTCTACGAAAGCCTACGAAAGACCTCATTAAAAAAGAGCTAACACAAAGTGTAGCTCTTTTTTAATTGCTTTATCATTAGAGACTAATATTTTGTGGACTTAGCTTTTCAAGCAGTCCATAAAATATTAGTACTCGTCTTCATTAAACATAAAATCTTCATTGCTTGGATAATCCGGCCAAATGTCTTCAATACTTTCATACACTTCCCCCTCGTCTTCCAACTCTTGTAAATTCTCTACCACTTCTATAGGGGCACCGCTCCTGATGGAGTAGTCTATCAATTCATCTTTAGTTGCTGGCCAAGGCGCTTCTTCTAAATAGCTGGCTAATTCTAATGTCCAAAACATAAGCTTCTTTTTTGCAAAAGTAGCCGTATAAATGATATAACCAAATCTGATTTTTCTACATCATGTAAACATTTTATTAATTTTTGACAAAATTCAACGGGTAATCGTAGGTTTGCAGCATGGAGACGGAGTCAAAACTACTTGTAGCTAAAGATATATGGAAGCAATATGGGACAGTACCCGTCCTTAAAGGCGTTTCCTTGGACTTATCCAAAGGAGAGTTGGTTTCCATTGTAGGCCCCTCTGGTGCCGGCAAATCAACGCTTTTGTACATTTTAAGTAGCTTAGAAAAGGCAGACAAAGGGCAGATTTTTTTTCAAAATGTGGCCATTGACCAATTGAACAACCAACAATTAGCGCAATTTAGAAATACCCGAATTGGTTTTGTGTTTCAGTTTCACCATTTATTACCAGAATTCACTGCAATCGAAAATATTGCGATCCCGGGATGGATTGGTAAACAGGATAAAAAAGCGGTGGCAAAAAAAGCTCTTGAATTATTAGACTATTTAGGACTTGCAGACAAGCAAGATAAAAAACCACACCAATTATCTGGTGGGGAGCAACAAAGAATTGCTGTGGCTAGGGCGCTCATCAATCAACCAGCCATCATTTTTGCGGATGAACCAACTGGCAATTTGGATAGTGAAAATGCCCATGCAATGCATGAATTATTTTTACGTCTGAAAAAAGAATTGAACCAGAGCTTTTTAATTGTAACACATAATGAAGCTTTAGCTGCATTAAGCGACAGAACCCTCACAATGAAAGACGGGCTTTTTGTATAAACTTGATGGATTAAATTCTTGGTTTCCAAGGTAGGTCTTCTACCCCTTTCAAATGCCCAATATAACGAGCTAGTGTAAACAAGTAATCACTTAAACGGTTCAGGTATTTGATTACTAAAGTCTCTACAAATAAATCTTCTTCTTGCATATTCACACACCAGCGTTCTGCTCTTCTGCAAACACATCTAGCGATATGGGCAGTAGAAATGGCTTGATGTCCGCCCGGAATAATAAATGATTTCATTGGAGCTAGTACTTCGTTCATGGCATCCATCGACTTTTCAAGTCCAGCAATGTCTTCTTCTTTTAAATCTGGTATTCTTAATGCAGACTCTTTTTCTGGATCACAAGCCAAGCTCGATCCCACGGTAAATAACCTATCCTGAATTTCTTTTAAATCTGAATTGATTTTTGCGTCATCTACTAAATCATTCAATAATCCAATGAATGAGTTTAATTCATCCACGGTTCCGTAAGATTCTATACGAATATGACTTTTAGGCACTCTTGTCCCTCCAATTAATGATGTTTTTCCCTGATCTCCGGCCTTGGTGTAAATTTTCATAACATTGTAACAAATCTAAAGACACTTAGTTCAGTATCTAGTAAATTAAATATGATGCAAATTCAGGGTATCGGTCTCTACGTTCCCGTCCCTTAAACGAACAACACGGTGTGCATATTTAGCAATATCTTCCTCGTGTGTAACAAGAATAACCGTATTGCCTGCAGCATGAATTTTACCAAATAATTCCATGACTTCTACCGATGTTTTTGAATCTAAATTACCTGTAGGCTCATCCGCTAATAAAATAGATGGATTGTTCACCAACGCACGCGCAATGGCCACACGTTGAATCTGTCCTCCACTCAACTCATTGGACTTATGATGACTCCTGTCTGCAAGACCTACTTTTTCTAAAGCGACCAAAGCTCTTTCGATACGATCCTTTTTAGAAATCCCCGCATAAACCAATGGTAGAGCCACATTTTCTGCAGCGCTTAGTCTTGGTAATAAATTAAATTGTTGGAATACAAATCCGATTTCAATATTTCTAATCCCGGCTAGTTCATCATCCGCCATCGCACTTACATCATGCCCATTTAAATTGTAAGTCCCACCAGTTGGAGAGTCCAAACAACCCAATATATTCATCAATGTACTTTTACCACTACCCGACGGACCCATCAATGCGACATATTCGTTTCTATTGATATCCAAATTAATCCCTTTTAAAACTGGGATGGCTTGGTTGGCCATAAAATAGCTTTTCTGAATCGCCCTAAGCTCAATAACTGCTGACATAGTATATAATTTCTTGCTTTTACAAATGTACTCTAAAGCGCGGAACCCTCCACTTGGTTTTGTTAAAAGGTTAAAAGAGGCAACCAAAGGTGATTTTGACCCTTTTTTTGTAAAAATGAAAATAATTTTTGAAAATAGTTGCATAACTAACTAATTTTACGAAAAGCTATACTATGCAACCAACTATAAAGCAGGTCGTGATCCTTGGAAGTGGTGTGATGGGTTCAAGAATCGCATGTCATTTTGCAGGCATTGGCGTGCAAGTTTTATTGTTAGATCGTTTACAACCAGGTGCCGAAGAAAGTACCAATAGTAAAGAAAGAAACAAACTAGTGAATGATGCATTGCAGGCCTCGATCAAATCAAATCCTTCCCCTATTTATTCTAGTGCATTTACTAAAAATATTCGTACCGGAAATTTCACGGACGATATGCCCAAAATTGCAACTGCAGATTGGATCATAGAAGTAGTGGTTGAAAGATTAGATATCAAAAAAACAATTTATGATCAAGTAGAACAATACCGCAAACCAGGCACCTTGGTGAGCTCTAATACTTCTGGCATTCCAATTCATTTAATGGCAGAAGGTCGTTCAGAAGATTTTCAAAAACATTTTTGTGGAACGCACTTTTTTAATCCACCAAGATATTTAAGATTACTTGAAATCATCCCGACGCCAAAAACAGATCCATCAGTGATTGATTTTCATATGCATTATGGGGATGTGTTTTTAGGCAAGACAACCGTTTTATGTAAAGACACGCCTGCATTTATCGCCAATAGAGTCGGGGTTTTTAGCATGATGAGTGTACTCCATATCATGGAAAAAATGGGCTTGACCATTGACGAAGTTGAATCCTTGACAGGTCCAATTTTAGGTCGTCCAAAGTCTGCCACATTCAGAACTGCCGATGTGGTTGGTATTGATACTTTAGTAAAAGTGGCTGCTGGTGTTGCAGAGAATTGTCCAAATGACGAAGCAAAAGCTACTTTTACACTGCCTAGTTGGTTGGTAAAAATGGTGGAACAAAATTGGTTAGGCGATAAAACAGGACAAGGTTTTTTCAAAAAAGTGAAGACCGCTACTAGCAAAGAAATATTGACTTTGAATTTAGCGACCCTTGAATATGAGCCTCGTAAGAAAACAAAAATGGCTTCTATTGATGCTGCAAAAGCGGTAGATAGTTTACCAGCAAGATTAAAAGTATTGTACAATTCAAAAGATAAAGCTGGACAATTTATTCAAGCATTCCACCACGCTTTATTTTCTTATATCAGCCATCGTATTCCAGAAATCAGCGATGAATTATATCGTGTGGATGATGCCTTAAAAGCTGGATTTGGATGGGAAATTGGTGCATTTGAATCTTGGAATGAATTAGGTATTGAATCTGTGATCAAGGACATGAAAGCAGCAGGAAATGTAGTTGCACCTTGGGTTGAAAACATGGTGGCGAAAGACTTCTCCTTTTACACCACTAAAAATGGTAAGCGTTATTATTACGATATTGTTACAAGTGATTATGTGTTGATTCCAGGTGCTGAGTCCTTTATTATTTTATCTGACTTTAAAGAAAAAACCATTTGGAAAAATAGTGCTTGCAACTTAGTAGATATTGGGGAAGATGTGTTTGGATTTAATTGGAATACCAAGATGAATAGCATTGGTGGCGAAGTATTACAAGGATTGAATAAAGCCATTCAACTATCCGAAGAACAAAGTAAAGGTTTAGTGATTGCCAATGAAGGCAATTTATTTAGTGCTGGTGCAAATGTGGGCATGATTTTTATGTTAGCCATTGAACAAGATTATGAGGAACTAGATATGGCCGTTCGTACTTTTCAAAACACCATGATGCGTGTTCGTTATTCTTCAATCCCTGTTGTGACTGCACCACATGGATTGTGCTTGGGTGGTGGATGTGAAATGAACTTACATGCAGACGCCATTTGTGCAGCTGCAGAAACTTATATTGGATTGGTTGAATTAGGAATTGGTGTGATTCCTGGCGGAGGTGGTACCAAAGAATTAGTATTACGTGCTTCTGATGAAATGCATGCAGAAGAACCTGAAACAATTACATTAAAAAATAGATTCCTTCAAATTGCAACAGCAAAAGTGGCGACTTCCGCACATGAAGCAATGGAGATGGGTATTTTTAGAAAAGGACAGGATCAAATTGTACTTAATCAATCCAGAAGAATCGCAAAAGCAAAAGAACAAGTACTTGAACTTTTTAATGCTGGTTATACGCAACCCATTCAACGCAATGATATTAAAGTCATGGGTAAAGCTGGGCTTGGTGCATTGTACGCAGGTATCAATGGCATGTGGCGTGGTGGTTATGCGACAGATCATGACGCATTAGTTGCTCGTAAATTGGCTTATGTAATGTGCGGTGGTGATCTTAGTGAAGCAACAGTTGTAAACGAACAATATTTATTGAATTTAGAACGTGAAGCTTTCTTAAGTCTTTGTGGTGAAAAGAAAACTTTAGAGCGTATTCAATCAGTGATTACTTCTGGAAGACCAATTAGAAATTAATAAGTCGTCTAAAGCTTCATCCATACTTGCATAGTCAAATTTAAATCCGGCTGCAATAATTTTTGATGCGCTTACTTTAGCACTTTTCAAAACTTCAACACTCATCTCTCCTAGCATTACTTTTAAAATAAAGCTAGGTACATGGAAAGGAATGGCCCATGTATGAAAACGGCTCGCAATCGCTTTTGTTAAGATTGCATTATTGACTGGATCAGGCGCGACTGCATTATAAACGCCCTCAACTTGTTCAGTTTCCAATGCAAATAGCATTAAGCGATTCAGGTCTTGCTGATGAATCCAACTTACCATTTGTTGACCATCCCCTAATATCGCAGCTGCGCCTAGCTTTGCTGGCTTCATGAATTCAGCCAATGCACCACCCATTTTATTAAAAATAATACCTATGCGAATGGTAACAAGTCGAATCCCCAATGCTTTAACAGGATGCATGCTTTCCTCCCATTGTTGACAAGTGTCACCTAAGAAACTTGAATCGACTAAGTCTGTTTCTACAAAACCTGATGCTGTACTTTTTTCATTATCTGGACCATACCAACCAATCGCAGATGCAGCAACAATCGCTTTCACTTTATTTGGATGTTCCTTTAATGCTTTTACAAGCAAGGCACTTGAGTTCACTCTGCTATCTAAAATGGCTTTTTTTCTTGCAGCAGTCCATCTTTTATCCGCCACACCCTCTCCTGCTAAATGAATGATATAATCTGCAGCAGCAATAGCAGCTGGATCAATCCAGCCTTTATTTAGATCCCATTGTGCAAATGAAAAATGTGCACGACTGGATTGTTTTTGCTGTCTAGTCAACACAATGACCTGATACCCTTTGGCTAATAAAACATTGGTTAAAGATTGTCCAACCATCCCTGTTCCACCTGTAATAAGTATTGTTTGCATACCTAAAGATAAATAAAAAAACCCCGCCTTTACAGGCAGGGTTCCAACTAAATCAACTGTTCTATAAAAACGATTTTAATCAGGCTTTTTACCATCCAAGAATGAATTGATGGTAGAAATCTGTGTTTGGTTGTTCTCGTCTTGCTCCACTGTATACTTACTATAATAGTTTTCTACCGAAGCCATGGTGTTACCAAACAAATCCAAATTTCTTCTAACATAGGCAGGTACTGCATCAAACTCTACACCAGGATCTGAACCATTGTTAATATTGAAAGATAAATTTCTTAATTTTTGAATACGCTCAGCCACTTTGCGTCTTTGCTCTTCTGAATTGTCTAAAGAGATATCAAAATTAGAGTGCTGTGGTCTGTTTTGTTGTGCCACTACTGATTCTTCGCGCATCACCAATTGCATAGTAGGCTCTTCTTCGGTATCCATTTCTACGTTTCTAAATGAGGTCTCTACGTTTTCTGTTTCTGCTATTATTTCTGTTGCTATTGGTTCAATTGATTCAAAAACAACTGTATTAGCAATTACCTCATTGTTCGTTGGCATTGATGGTTCTGGCGTAGCTTCTAATTCTGCTTCTGCATAAATATTTAAAGGCTTGTTCAACACAAATTCAGTCGTGAAGCTTGGAGCTTCTTCCTCTTCCATATTCAATTCAAATACTTCTGAAACTTCTTCTTCCTCAAAAGATGCATTAAAATCTTCTAAAACTATTTCTTGTGATATTACTTCTTCTTCAAAACTTGATTCTATTGCTTCAAATGCAGGACTTACTTCTTCCTCTTCTTCTTCGTCATAATCTGGTGCTGAAACATATACATTACTCATTTCAGGCATCACAAACTCTTGCATTGTAGGTGCTAATTCATCCATCGGAATTTCAACTTCATCCATTGGGATTTCAATTTCATCTACTGTAATTTCAAAGGCATCCAATACTGCTGCAGCTTCTGTCAATTCTGGAGCTGTTAGATCATTAGGTGCACTGATATCAGTTGGTTCAATTGGAGCCGCTTGTTCTGATTGCTCTAATTGTTCTGATTGTAAAGTCATCATTATTTTTTCTTCTAATGGTGCTTCTACTTCCTTCACTGCTTCTTTTTTAAATGGATCTTTATGTTCAAATCCAGTTGCAATTAAAGTAATACCTAATTTATCACCTAAACTTTCATCATAGCCCATGCCCATGATCACATCGCTGTGTTCACCTGTGCGCGCACGTAAAATAGTATTGATGGTTTCTAATTCATCCATACTACATTCATAATCCCCTTCGGCACTATTGATATTTAATAAAATCCATTTTGCACCTTTGATGTCATTGTCATTCAACAATGGTGAATTCAATGCTTCTTCGATGGCCCTTTCTGCTCTGTCTTCTCCAGCAACTTCTGCCTTCCCTAAGATAGCAACACCTCCGTTCTTCATCACTGTACAAACATCAGCAAAGTCAACAATGATATGACCGCGGCTGTTAATCACGTCTGTAATACATTTTGCTGCAGTAGCTAATACATTGTCAGCTTTAGTGAATGCTTCTTTCATTTTCAAATTACCATACTGTACGCGTAATTTGTCATTCGAAATCACCAATAAAGTATCTACATAAGGCTTCAATTCATTGATTCCTTCCTCGGCTTGCTTTTGACGACGTGGTCCTTCAAAACCAAATGGAGTCGTCACAATACCTACAGTTAAAATGCCTAAATCTTTACAAATTTTTGCAATGATTGGCGCACCTCCCGTTCCAGTTCCGCCTCCCATTCCAACTGTGATGAATGCCATTTTGGTATTCACTTCTAAAATTCTTTTAATTTCTTCTAAAGATTCTTCGGTGGCCATTTTACCTACAGAAGGATCCGCACCAGCACCCAAACCTTGGGTCAAATGTGGTCCTAATTGAATTTTATTAGGTACTGGGCTTTGTTCTATCGCCTTAGAATCTGTGTTGCATATGATAAAATCTACCCCTTCAATATCTTGTTGAAACATGAAGTTAACGGCATTGCTTCCTCCTCCGCCAACACCAAGTACTTTGATGATGGATGATTTTTGTTTAGGTAAGTCAAATTGTATCATTCGAAATTGTTTTTTTGTTAGTTTAGTTGGTCGTAATTGGGTCTAAATTACTTATTTTCAATCGATTAAACTCTATAAGTTATAAACGATATGTGGGTAATTTTATGCTAAAGGTTTATCTTCTTCTTCATTAAAAATTTCGATCAAGTTGTTCTTGAAACGATCCCAGAACTTACTTTTTCTTTTTTCAATTTGCTCCTCAGAAACAGTTGTTACAACTTGTTGTGGATTGGCTCTTTGAGCAGTATTTGGATGACTTGATACAGTATTATTTACAGTTAACGCCTTAGGCACTTCCACCTTCTTGTAGGTTTCTGTAAACACTTTATAATTTTGCTCATAATCATTGTATCCTTTCAAAATCAAACCGATACATGTTGAATACATTGGTTTCTTTAATTCATCAATGTGATTTGGTGCTAAATGTTCATTTGGCAATCCAATTCTCGCATTCAAACCAGTAATATATTCAGTTAATTGAATCAAATGCTTTAATTGAGAACCACCACCAGTCAAAATCACACCGCCATTCAACATACGGCTATCCAATCCAACTTGCTTTAAATGGTAAGTCACAAAATCAAGAATTTCACTCATTCTAGCTTGAATGATTGCAGCTAAATTCTTTACACTAATTTCTTTTGCAGGCATTCCTTTTAAACCAGGAATAGTTACATAAGCATTTGCTTTTGCTTCATCAGATAAGGCACTTCCAAACTGCACTTTCATTGCTTCTGCTTGGCTTTTTAATACACCCAATCCCATTCTAATGTCATTGGTAATGTTTTCGCCACCAAATGGAATCACAGCAGTATGTTTTAAAATGCCTTCGTAGAATACAGCAAGGTCACTTGTACCTCCACCGATATCCAAAATTGCAACACCCGCTTCCATATCTATATCACTCATCACAGCACTAGCAGATGCCAATGGCTGTAATACTAAATCTTTTGTAATCAATCCACTTCGCTCAACTGAACGATTGATATTGCGGATGGCATTTCTATCTCCTGTGATGATATGAAAATTAGCACCCACTTTAACACCATTCACCCCAACTGGATCCTTGATATTTTGGTTATTGTCTACATGAAACTCTTGAGGAATCACATCAATAATTTGATCGCCTGCAGGAATAAAGGTTTTTCTTTGGTTGTTGATTAATTGCTCAATTTCCCAAGCTTGAATTTCATTTTCAGCGTCCTGTCTTACTTGATCTCCTCTTGTTTGTAAGCTCTTGATATGGTGACCAGCGATACCCACATACACTTCGTGGATTTCTAAATCTGGATTACTTAAATGGCAATTTTGTAAAGCTTGCTGGATGGCTTTAATGGTTTGATCAATATTTAATACTTGACCATGTTGTACCCCATTGCTATTCGCACGACCAAAACCTAGGATTTCTAATTTCCCAAATTCATTCTTTCTTCCGGCAATCGCAGCAATTTTTGTTGTACCAATGTCAAGACCCACAATGATGGGAGAATCGTTCTGACTCATTTTTATAGGTTTTAGTTGTTAGTTGTTCTTAGTTGGAGACTTCGACTTCTTAGGCATTAAGGCCTTCGCAGTCTTGTTCTTTTTAATTAACGAATTATTTTTAGGTTTATTGTTCATTTTAGGCTTAGACTTAGCCGTTTTGGCTTGAACTTTTTGCTTAGAGGAAGCAGTCGCCAATTTGGGCTTCGCCAATGTTGCAGGAACAGCTTTATTCACTTTGAGTGATGATGGACTTATTGAGGGGCTGGCTGAGTCCATCAAAACAGGTGCAGCTTTCTCTATGCTATTCGTATCTGTATTTATAACTGGAGCTTGCATCAGCATAGTTGAATCCCCTACAAGCAATTTAAAATCGCCAGTAAATTGAATTGGCTGAAGACCTTTTTTCAAAGCAACCACTTGATGATCGAACCTACAATCGATGTATTGATACGCATTGACTCCGGACACTAGCCACACTTTTTTATAAAAAGTAAATAAACGATTTAATTTATCTTCTAGCTGCGCTGTCGATCCTAATAAAACTAAATGATCGCCAAGCGTTGGCACCATTTGGAAAGTCCCATTGGGTTCTACATTCACTTGTGCTACTTGAGCCATGAAAAAACTATCTTTTTGAATGGTCTTTGCAAAAAATAAAATCTCTTTTAACAGTGTGCTATCTGGTTTTGATAATTTTGGCTGATCTGTTGGGAAGCCTGTAAATACGGGAAGATTCAGCACTGTCAATTGTTTCAGGGGCAGCCTCCAGCCTTCATTGTCAATATAAAACGAGGCCCCACTGGCAGTGAATATTCGAGCAATTGGAATTCTCTGTTCGATTTTAACTTCTAAGACCAATTTATTGTTGATAAAAAATTCTGCATTTTTTACCCATTCTGTTTTTTCAATAAATTGTTCTAACTGTGTTAGATTAATTTTTTCAATTGGCATACCTACTTGTACACCTTGTTCATTCAAAATAACTCGAATAGAAATTTCATCCATAAACAAAGCCTGAGCACTTTCTCCAACTAATTCAACTTGTATATTCGTTAATTGCTTTGCACTCTTGGCCTTCCATGAAACCACAAAAAGCACAATTAGCCCTGCAGCAGCGATGCTCCAAATAATCCTAATTGCTATTTTTTGCCATTGTTTCATGTGCTATTTTGTAAGAATTTCTTGAATTTGATTTATGCATACATCTATATCTCCTGCTCCAGCCATTACAATTAACTTATCTTCTGAAGAAGCAGCCCAATCCATGAGTTGTTCTTTCGACATCACTTGCTTTTTCTCTATGGTCATTGCTGCTAATAACATATCACTTGTCACACCTGGTATTGGCAATTCTCTGGCCGGATAGATAGGTAATAAAATAACTTCATCTGCTTGATCCAATGTGGCAGAAAAACCAGCGGCTTGATCTTGTGTTCTACTGTATAAATGTGGTTGAAAGACTAAAACCATTTTTTGATTTGGGAAAATACTTTTAACACCACTAATCAAAGCGCTTAATTCTTCGGGGTGATGTGCGTAGTCGTCTATCAATACCTTATTGGCTGTTTTCACTTTATATTCAAATCGACGTTTCACTCCTTTAAAGTCTGCCACAGCAGCAATAATTTTTTCATCCTCAATACCAAGGCTTAGCGCAATCGCAATTGCAGCTGTGGCATTCTCTACATTGTGCAATCCACCCATATTCAATACCACATTTTTAAGCACCCCTTTTGGATGTACTAAATCAAAAACATAGGAACCATCCACCACTTTTAATGCACTTGTGTGGTAAGATGCAAGTGCATGATTGTACCCATAAGTGGCAATTGTTTTATTCGTTGAGCTTGTCTCTACTGTGGTACCTAATTTCTGAATTAAAATCCCTCCAGGTTTAATCTTATCTGCATATTGTCCAAATGCTTTTAATACTTCTTCTGCAGTGCCATAAATATCTAAATGGTCTGGGTCAACAGCAGTGATGACAGCAATATCAGGAGATAATTTTAAAAAGCTTCTATCGTATTCATCTGCTTCCACAACCACTACATTTTTTTCATGACTCCAAAAATTGGTATCATAATTAGATGCTATCCCTCCTAAAAATGCGTTACAACCGTATTCTGTATGTCTCAAAATATGAGCGGTCATCGAAGTTGTAGTTGTTTTACCATGTGTGCCTGCAATGCCTATTGTAAAAGCATTTTCTGTCACCCATTGCAATACATCGCTTCGCTTGACCACTAAATAACCATTGTCTTTATAGTAATTGTATTCACTATGTTCTGCGGGGATGGCTGGCGTGTATACAATGACTGTAGCGGCTTTATCCATTTGATTCAAATCATCTTCAAAATGAATGGAGATCCCCTCTTTAATTAAACTATCTGTCAATGCAGTGGGTGTTTTATCATATCCAGATACAATGACGCCTAGGGTATTAAAATACCTAGCTAAAGCACTCATGCCAATTCCGCCAATGCCAATAAAATAAATACGTTTCAAATTAGTTAGAGGATTCATATCTTATTCGCTATTTAGAGTCAATTTCATGAATAATTTCTGCTGCAATCACTTGATCTGCATTTTTCCATGCAAAAGATTTAATTTTTACTTCCATCTCGCTCAATATCTGTTTATTTGTCATTAATTTTTCAATCATTGGAAGTAAATCATTGATTACATTGTTATCTGCAATCATTTGTGCTGCCTGTTCTTTTACCAGGACTGCTGCATTAAAAGTTTGGTGGTCTTCGGCCGCATGTGGGTAGGGTACAAATATGCATCCTTTGCCAGTCATCGCTATTTCAGCAACGGCCATGGCACCTGAACGACTCACTACCATATCTGCTGCAGCATAGGCTGCACTCATATCATTGATAAAACTGTCCACATGTACATTCCCAAATGCAGTTGCTGCAGCTTTATACATTGCAGCATTCGGCTTGCCGGTCTGCCAAATTAATTGCAGTCCCATCTTTTCAAATGCAGATAAATTTTGTTGAATGGCTTGATTGATAGATGCAGCCCCCAAACTTCCACCAATGATCAATAAAGTGGTATGATTAGGAAGTAAACCAAATTGTAATAAGGCATTCTCTTTTCCAATTTTTCCTTCGGCAATATTTTGTCTCACTGGATTTCCAGTAATGATTATCTTTTGAAATGGAAAAAAAGATTCCATCCCTTTTGTGCCAGTAAATATTTTTGTTGCATGCTTGCCCAACCACTGATTGGCTTTTCCGGCAAATGCATTGGCCTCATGTATGAAAGTTGGTATCCCCCTTGCTTGTGCATATTTTAAAACGGGAAAACTTGAATAGCCTCCTACTCCAAATACGGCATTGGGTTTAAATTGATTGAAGATGGTTTTAACTTGGATAAAACTTTTTATCAACTTAAAAGGTAAAGTCAAATTTTTAAAAATATTTTGTCTATTAAATCCCGCAATCGTTAATCCAACTATTTGGAAACCAGCTTGTGGTACTTTCTCCATTTCCATTTTCCCTTGTGCACCTACAAATAAAATACTTGCATCAGGCTGTAACTTCTGTATAGCCTGCGCTACAGCAATAGCTGGAAAAATATGTCCGCCTGTCCCACCGCCAGCGATGATGATCCGCAAAGGAGTATGTGCTTGATTAGGCATTTGCAGGCTCAATATTTTCGTTAGGAATTTCAATCTCGGTTTCCACTGGCGCCTTCCCTTCCATTTGCTCCACATTTCTTGCGACGCTTAAAATCAATCCTATCGAGCAACAAGTAAATATAAAAGAGCTTCCTCCCATGCTTAATAATGGTAAAGTCACCCCTGTCACAGGGACAATGGCTACATTTACCGCCATATTAGCGACAGCTTGAATGATTAATGTAAAGCTTAATCCTAGTGCTAAAAAAGCACCAAATGCATAGGGACATTTTCTAAAAATTCTAATACACCTAAATAAAAATACGAGGTAAATAAAGATGATGAATGCCCCACCTAATAATCCATATTCTTCTATAATTACTGCATAAATAAAATCATTGTAGGCTTGTGGCAAAAAATTTCTTTGCTGACTATTCCCTGGACCAAGTCCAACAAATATGCCACCATTGGCAATTGCAATTTTTGCTTGTTGCACTTGATACGGTACTTCATTGTCTTTTGCGTACATGAAGTCTTGAACTCGATTCACCCAAGTTCCAAAACGTCCCCAATTCTTTAATGTCTCCGCAACAACTGGTTTATTTGAATCAATTGAACCCTCATTGGCATTGTGTGTCGCAATCGCTACACTAATTATAATTACAATTGGGATCATTGCTACTCCAATCGTTAATAAAATATGTTTAAAACTGACTCTGCCAATAAATAATAAAAGTAGAGAAGTGGCGCCTGTCAATAATGCATTTGATAAATTTGCAGGCATGATTAAACCACAGATAATGAATACCGGTATAATCACTGGTAAAAATCCTTTCTTAAAATCCTTAATCACTTCCTGCTTCTTACTAAGTACCTTAGACAAGTACATGAATAAAGCCAATTTTGCTACATCACTACTTTGTATGGTTAAATTAATAATGGGCAATTTAATCCATCTGCTACCTTCATTAATTTTAGCTCCAAAAAATAAAGTATAAATCAATAAAGGCACAGATAAAATAAATAAAATAGTGGCTACACGCGAAAAAACGGTGTAATTGACTCTATGTAATCCAAACACAACTAATAAACCAACTAATGTAAATACGATTTGCTTAAATAAATAAAAACTTGTATTACCACGATACATTTTATATGCCAATGAGCCAGTTGCACTATATACTACCAATATAGAGATCAGTGATAATAAAATAACTAAACCCCAGATATATTTATCCCCTCTAGTTCTTTGGTCTAGATGTTCTCTCATCCCTCCAATAGAAGGCATTTGAGAAAATAACTTATCTGTGGTTTCTTTGAACATGATTATAATTCTTTTACGCTTTCTTTAAATTGATGCCCTCTGTCTTCATAGTTTTTAAATAAATCAAAACTTGCGCAAGCGGGACTCAATAACACCACATCCCCTTTCTCGGCTAATTTAAAGGAAGCATTGACAGCTTTTTTTGCAGAATCAACTTCAATAATATGATCCACCTTATCCTTAAAGAATTCAATTAATTTTGAATTATCTGTTCCCATACAAACAATGGCTTTAACTTTTTCCTTTACAAGATCTGCCACTAATGCATAATCGTTGCCTTTATCTACACCTCCTAAAATTAAAATAGTAGGCTTTTGCATGCTCTCTAAAGCATACCAAGTGCTGTTAACATTAGTCGCTTTACTATCATTAATGAAGTCAACCCCTTTCACAGTTGCAACAAATTCCATCCGATGTTCTAAGTTGTGGAAATTGCTTACTGCTTCACGGATTTTTTCCTTTCTGATACCTAAAGTGGATGCAGCAATGCTTGCAGCCATTGTGTTATAAGCATTGTGCTTGCCTTTTAAAGCAAAATCATAAATACTCATAGTCACTCTTTCTTCTTGGATTTTTAACATCATTTGCTCATTCTTGATGTAGCCTCCTTTTTTTAATTCTTGTTTCATAGAAAATGGTAGTAGGTTAGTATTAGTAGTTAGTAGTTCTAGATGTTTTACAATGACTTCGTCGTCTATGCAATAAATAAAGCAGTCTTTTTCGGTTTGATTCTCAATAATTCTAAACTTGCTTTTGATATAATATTCAAATTGATAATTGTACCTGTCTAAATGATCTTCTGTAATATTTAATAGAATCGCGATGTCTGGTCTAAAGCATTTAATGTCATCTAATTGAAATGAGCTTACTTCAATCACATATAATTTTTTTGGATCAACCGCAACTTGTCTCGCAAAAGAGAATCCTATATTGCCTACGATCGCTACATCTTGATCTGCTATATTACAGATATGGTATAACAAGGATGTCGTTGTGGTTTTTCCATTACTGCCTGTAATCGCAACAATTTTACTGTCACCTTTATATCTATAGCCAAATTCAATTTCACTGATCACAGAGATTCCTTTTGCACGTATTTGTTGTACCAATTCATTCCTCTCTGGTATTCCTGGACTTTTTATGACTTCGTCTGCTTCTAATATTCTCTCAACGTCATGCATTCCTGATTCAAACGCAATCCCGTTTGCTTCCAGTTCTGATTGATAAATTGACTTGATCGCACTTGCATCAGACACAAATACATTGTACCCTTTTTGCTTTGCTAACAAGGCAGCGCCTACACCGCTTTCTCCTGCACCCAATATGATAATATTTTTAGCCAACTTATCTTGTTTTTAAGGTTAGGATAGAAGTGATGACTAATAAGATGGTGATGATCCAAAAACGTACAGCAATTTTACTTTCATGAAAGCCTTTCTTTTGATAATGATGATGTAATGGACTCATCAAAAACACGCGACGCCCTTCCCCGTATTTTTTCTTAGTATATTTAAAGTAGCCCACTTGTATGATGACACTTAAATTTTCTATTAAAAACACACCACAAAAAATTGGAATCAATAATTCCTTACGAACAATAATGGCCAATGAAGCAATGATACCTCCTAAAGCCAAACTTCCTGTATCACCCATAAAAACTTGTGCCGGGTAAGCATTGTACCATAAAAATCCAATACAAGCACCCACAAATGCGCCCACAAAAATGGACAGCTCTCCCAAATTAGGAATGTACATTACGTTTAGATAATCTGCAAAAACATAGTTACCACTTACGTATACAAAAACACCCAAGGCTGCTCCTATAATGGCGCTCACGCCTGCAGCTAAGCCATCTAGGCCGTCTGTGATATTCGCGCCATTGGATACTGCTGTAATGATAAATGTGACAACTAAGATGTAAACGATCCAAGTATATTTTTCTGCACCAGGACCCATCCAGCTAATTAATTTACTATAATTAAACTCGTGATTTTTAACAAATGGAATGGTTGTGATGGGTGTTTTTACTTTTACAAAACGGCGTTCTTCCCCATTGATGGTTCTTACAACCACATCGGCGCCCTTTGCAATTTTCTCACCTTTTGCAAGGCTAGCTGTAACATTGGTTGAAATAATTTCACGCTCAACAGTAACTGCATTACTAAAATACAATGTCACACCAATAATAATTCCCAATCCAACTTGACCAATGACTTTAGAAATACCGGCCAATCCATCACTATTTTTCTTTTTGTAGGACTCTCCTTTTTCTTGTGCATCTTTTCTTGCACGGATTTTAAAGTAATCATCTATAAATCCAATAAGACCAAGCCAAACAGTACACAATATCATCAAACGGATATAGACCTTGTCTAAGTTGGCAAATAATAATGTTGGTATCAATACACTCATTAAAATGATGATACCCCCCATTGTAGGCGTTCCCTTTTTTTGTTGCTCACCTGCCAATCCTAACTCTCTTACACTTTCACCAATTTGCTTATCCTGTAAAAACAAAATCATCTTTTTGCCATATACAGTCGCTATGAATAAAGACAACAAAATAGCTATGGCGATTCTAAAAGTCAAAAATTGAAAAATACCAATGCCAGGTATATCAAAGGACTTATCTAACCATGAAAATAATTGGTACAGCATAGCAAATTATTTAGCAAATGAGTTGAAAATGTTTTGTAAAATTTGTTTATCGTCAAAATCTGATTTAACCCCTTTTATATCTTGGTATTTTTCATGACCCTTTCCTGCAATCAAAATAATATCGCCTGGTTTAGAAAAATTAACTGCTGCCTTAATAGCTTCGTATCGATCTACGATGTTGACATATTTTCTTTTTGCTGCACTGCTTAACCCTGCTTCCATATCCTTGATAATCTGATTTGGATCTTCGGAACGAGGATTGTCACTTGTGAAAATGACTTTATCACTTAAATCACAAGCTACCTGAGCCATGATAGGTCTTTTAGTTTTATCTCTGTCTCCTCCACAACCCGTTACAGTAATCACTGTTTCTCCACCTTTCTTTAATTTCACAATGGTCTCCAATACATTTTGTAGTGCATCTGGAGTATGCGCATAATCCACAATGCCAATTGTATTTTCGGCACTAATGATATAATCAAACCTGCCCTCTGCTCCAGTTAATGCGCTCAATACAGTCAATACTTGCTCTACATTTTCTCCCAATTGAACGGCAACTCCATAGACTGCTAAGAAATTATAGGCATTGAATGTGCCTATCAATCTACAATGCACTTCTACATCGTTTACATTCAATACCAATCCAGTCAATTGGTTTTCTAAAATCTTTCCTTTATAAGTAGCAGGTGCATGTAAAGCATAAGTAAACTGTTTTGCTTTGGTATTTGCTAGCATCACGGCACCATTTGAATCATCTAAATTGGTAATGGCAAATGCAGCCGAATTTAAATGATCAAAGAATGCTTTTTTAACACGCACATATTCTTCGAATGTTTCGTGATAATCTAAATGGTCATGTGTGATATTGGTGAATGCGGCACCTGTAAATTGTAAACCAGTGATACGATGTTGATGAATTGCATGACTACTGCATTCCATAAATACATGTGAACAACCTTCTGATACCATTTCTGCCAATAAAGCATTTAAGCGAATAGCATCTGGCGTGGTATGGGTTGCTGGAATAATGCGATCCCCAATTTGATTTTGAACCGTACTCACTAATCCGCAGGTATAGCCCATCTCTTTAAATAACTTAAATAATAAAGTGGCTACTGTCGTTTTACCATTGGTGCCTGTTACACCTACTAATTTTATTTTAGTAGATGGCTGTCCATAAAATTGATGTGCCATCAAGGCAACAGCCTCCTGAGTATTGGCGACTACGATATAAGTAATACCTGACTTTATTTCTGCAGGCAATTGTTCACAAACAATCACTGTTGCACCTTTTTCAATTGCGGTTATAATAAATTGATGTCCGTCTGCGTGCACGCCTTTAATAGCAACAAAAGCAGTTCCTTGCTGAACCAATCTAGAATCAATTTGTAAGTCAACAATCTCTTGATCCGTCGAGCCTATGACTTCTCTCAAAGCAACGCCAAATAAAATATGTTGTAAGGATCTTGTCATATAATTAATTCAGTTCTATCGATATTTGTTGTCCTCTTTGAATGTATTGTCCTTGTAGAATACTTTGACGAATCACTTTTCCCTTTCCACTGCATTTCACAATCAATCCTTTTTTCTCGCATAACCATAAAGCGTCTTTCAGTTTCATACCACTGATATCTGGCATGGTGCTATCAGAAGCCATTTGTAATTGTTGGCCTGCTTTTAAAGCCCTACCAGCACCTTGTACATTTGCCCAGTCTGCATTATTTGGAGTTGAATCCTGATAAGGCATTGACAATTGTTTAGCGATTGCCTGTAAGGATGTTTTTGCAATTGTATAGTTGAATAATTGAGAATCTTTTAAATTAAAACTTGGCGCTTTGTCCATTTTATTCTGGATATAGGTCACATACAATCTGTCCGCAATCTCTTTAAATACAGGACCCGCTACCGAAGCACCATAAAATAGACGCGCATTTGGTTTATTCTTGATATTTACAATAATTGTGTATTGAGGATTGTCTGCAGGAAAATATCCAGCAAATGAAGATTGATAAATATTATCATCATAACCCTTATTCGCATTTGCAACTTTTGCTGTACCAGTTTTTCCTGCCACTTTATAAGGACTATTTTTAAATAAGGTTTTACCAGTGCCATTGATACAAACACCTTCTAAAGCGGTTTGAGCTGCTTTAATTGTTGCTGGACTATAGGCTTGTAGATTGAACGCTTTTGGACTATTTGTTTTGATGATTCTCCCTTCTTCTTGTATGCTATTGACTAAATAAGGATGCATCATCACCCCATTGTTCGCAACCATATTATATAATGTCAAAGTTTGAATTGGCGCAATGGCAATATTGTAACCAAAGGCCATCCAAGGCAATGTAGTAGGGCCCCATAATTTATCGCCTGGTCTAGTAATTTGAGGACGACGCTCTCCCACCAAATCAATACCTGATAAAGAATCTAATCTTAATCTTGAAAGGTGCTTGAAGTAAGCCGATGGATTATTGGTATAATTATTAACTGCGATTTTTGCCATCCCTACATTTGAACTTTCTTCAAATGCTTCTAATACTGTCGCTTGGAATTTGCCATGCTTTTCTGAATCATATACTGTTCTGCCTGCTACCTTCCAAACACCTCCTTCTAAATTGATAGAAGAATTTAAGGTCACTTTCCCATCTTCTAAGGCTTGCATTAATGTCACCAACTTAAATGTAGAACCCGGCTCTGAAGGTGTGATGGCGTAATTTAAATCCTCTGCATAATAGCCGTCTCTTATTTTTCCTAAATTTGCAATCGCTTTGATCTTACCTGTTTTTACTTCCATTACCATGGCCACCCCTTGTTGCGCTTCATTGCCAATCATCATTTTCATCAATGCATTCGTCGTTACTTCTTGAATATACACATCGAGTGTACTCACAATATCTTTTCCTGTTTCAGGCTCAATTTCAAATTCACCTTCTTGCACTGGAACAGTTACACCGCCTGCAATAGCACGAACCAGTTGCTTTCCATTACGACCATTCAATACCGTATCATAGGACAATTCTAAGCCTACTTTATTTTGATCTCTCGCTAATCCTATCGTTCTATATCCCATATTTTGATAAGGATTCAAACGAATATTTCTTTCTTGTGCAATAAAGCCACTCTTGTATCTTCCTAAACGAAACAATGGAAATTTAGCCATTTGTAAATACTGCTTATAGCCCACTTTTTTTCTTAATTCATAATTGGGTTCTTTTACCTCGAAAGCTTTTGTTAATCCGTCTTTATAGGCACTTGCAGATTGATCCTTAAATAAATCAGCTAAAGCAATACTCAATGAATCAATATTTTCTCTAAATGATTTACCTGCTTTTTCATGCAATGGCTCCACTCTAAAATCGATATAAATATCAAATTGAGGCACATTGGTACTCAACATCTGCCCATCTTCACTGTAAATTGTTCCTCTATCTGCAGGTATTTCAATAATACGTTGATGTAAGCTATCACTTAAGCCTCTCCAGTATGCACCTTGAACTTGTTGAATGTAAAATGCCTTGCCTAAAATACAAAGACAAACTACTACGACTAAAATATAGCTTAAGTAAACTCTCCAAAGTATGTCGCGTTTTACATCCATTATTTGGCTTTATTTTTTTCGTTATTTTGATCAAAACGTTTTTCCAATGGCATGCGTATAGACATCTCCTTAGCTATTTGTAAGCCATAAGGTGCCATTGCCTTTTCAATATTGATTGCTTCACTCTTAAGCATTAAATCTGCCTTAAGCGTTTTATACTCAAATTGCAGTTGCTTAATTTCCTTCTTTGTTGAATTGATTTTACGGATTGACTTATCCGTCAAGTGTCCATTAGCGATATAAAGTATCGCTAGTATTGCCAAGAACAAAAAGTAACTAATGTTCATGACAACCCATTCGTAGTTAAGCATGCTAATGATAGCAGACTTAGAGTTGTTTTTTACGGGTACGGACATACGGTTTATACTCTTTCGGCAGTGCGCAATTTTGCGCTTCTGCTTCGATTGTTTTCTTTCATCTCTTTTTCAGAAGCCACAACAGGTTTTTTTGTTATGATCTTCCAAAGCACTTCTTTCTTAATGGAAAGAAATGGGTTGGTCACATCGTCTTCATCAGGTCCTACTTTGAATGCGTTTTTCACCATGCGATCTTCGATAGAGTGGAACGTAATAATCACTGCTCTTCCTCCTTCTTGAATCACTTCTGGTAATTGTGTTAAAAACTCATTCAACACAATCATCTCCTCATTCACTTCCATTCGAATAGCCTGGAACACTTGTGCCCAATATTTATTTGGATTTCCTTTTACTACTGGCGCAATTAAAGTTTTAAAATCTTGTACGGTAGATAACTTCAATAGACGTCTTTGTGTGACAATATGTTTCGCTAGGGTCTTAGCGTTGGTGACTTCACCATATTGCTCAAACATTTTATGTAGTGCTGCTTCTGAATAGCTTTCTATAATTTGCGCTGCTGTTCTTGTTTGACGTTGATCCATTCTCATATCAAAGGGACCGTCAAAACGAATAGAGAAACCTCTTGAACCTTCATCAAATTGATGGCTACTTACACCTAAGTCGGCTAACACGCCATTCACTTTATCAATTTTATTCAATCGAAGGAATCGTTGTATGTACCTAAAATTTTCAGGTATAAAAACAATTCGATCATCATTTGGTAGATTCTTTTTAGCATCTGCATCTTGATCAAAAGCAATGAGTTTTCCTTTCGGACCCAACTTTGATAAAATGCCTCTACTATGTCCTCCTCCACCAAATGTGGCATCTACATAAATACCATCAGGTATAATATTTAGATGCGCAATGGTTTCTTGAAATAAAACAGGTATATGGTAATCTGTGTTTAAGTTGGATGTAGAGTTGGTCATCTTCCTTAATCTTGATTTTTAATACCTGACATTACTTCCTGCGCTAGATTGCTAAATGCATCTGCAGAGAAATCCTCAAAGAGCTGTTTATAAGTACTTGCATCCCAAATTTCAAAACGATCCAACGCTGCCGCTAATACAATTTCTTTTCCAGGTAATGCAAACTCTCTTAAAGTTGGAGGCAATAACAAACGGCCTGCACCATCCAACTCAACTTCGGTTGCACCACCCAAGAACTGACGACGGAATTGTCTCACTTTGGGATCAAAGTCATTCAATTGGCTAATTCTGTCCAAAATCGCTTGCCAGCTTTTTAACGGATAAAGTGTCAAACACTTTTCAAACCCTCTACTTACGATAAAGCGCGTCTCCCCTTCTGCCAGTTGCTTTTTCAAGCTGCCTGGAACTAGGAAACGCCCTTTTGCGTCGATAGTTGATTGATATTCTCCGTGAAAACCTGTCATTTGTTAATAATTTGATCTTTATTTTACCACTTGTTCACACAAAATAACACTTTTTACCACTTTTATAGGCCAAACAGACCCTTCTAGTTTTCCACAAGAAATAAACCGAGCTGAAACACATGCTGTGTATAGCTTTCAGGCTATTTTAACCAATTTTGAGAAATTTGGGGTGTTAAGAGCTGTGGATAACCCATTTTTTAGGGTATATAAGCTGTGAATCCACCTAAATCATGGCGTTTGAAAGGGTTTTGCTATTTTTGAGCCATGAAAATGGCCGATTTTGATTACGATTTACCCAATGAGCGCATTGCCTTCACCCCAGCGGCCGTTAGATCAGATAGTAAAATTTTAGTCTGGGATCAAACAATTATCGCCGAAGGGCAATACAAGGATATAGCCAATTACATCCCTGTTGGACACAGCTTATTCTTTAACAATAGCAAGGTGATTGCGGCGAGAATTTTATTTGATAAGTCAAATGACCAGATTGATTTGGAGCACATGCCTTCTATCGATGCAGAAAAAATGATCGATCCTAATTTGTCTACCAATAGCAGACAAAATAAAATAGAAATTTTTTGTCTAGAACCCACTGCTGCATTTACGCCTGTGCAATTAGCAATGCAAGCCACCCATAAAGTACAATGGAAATGCTTAGTGGGTGGTGCTAAAAAATGGAAGTCGGAATTTTTACAAAAGGAACTATTTTATGATCATATAAGGATCCTTTTATCTGCAAAAAAAATAGCGCAAGAAGATGGGCAGTTTATCATTGAATTTTCTTGGGATCATCCTGATATTGTTTTTTCTGAAATCATTGCACTGGTTGGACAAATTCCTTTGCCTCCTTATATACAAAGAGAAGCGAATGAAACAGATAAGGATCGCTACCAAACAACCTATGCTACTACAGAAGGGTCCGTAGCAGCTCCTACAGCTGGATTACACTTTGATGAGCTTGTTTTTGAAGCATTGTCTGCAAAAGGAATTGATAAAAAATTTATCACACTACATGTTGGGGCAGGTACATTTATGCCCGTTAAAGTAGACGACTTTCATGACCATTTAATGCATGCAGAATTTATTGATGTCGACTTACAAACCATCGAATACTTAGCTACGACTTCAGACAATATGATTGCAGTTGGAACAACCTCACTTAGAACTTTGGAATCATTGTATTGGTTAGCAATTAAAATAAAGCAGCACCCCGATATAGATATCAATGAAATAAAACTACTTCAATGGGATGCCTATACTTTAGAGGGAAAGGATACGAGTATCAATGAAGCAATGCAGTTTTTAAAAGAATGGATGATACAGAAAAAAATGAATGCATTATTTGCAACAACCCAATTGATGGTGAAGCCTGGATATCAATTTAAAATTTGTAAGGGATTGATTACTAATTTTCATCAGCCTAAGTCTACACTCCTGTTAATCATTGCAGCAATTGCTGGAGACCAATGGAAGACAGTCTATCAGCATGCATTAGCAAATCGGTACCGATTTCTTAGTTATGGTGACGGATGTTTATTTTGGTTCAATCATCGGTAGGCTAATTTCAACCTTTGTGCCTTTGTCTAGCTCGCTTGATACTTGTATGGTGCCTTTATGCATGTCAATGACCCATTTTACATAACTCATGCCTAGACCAAATCCTTTTACGTTGTGGATATTACCTGAGTGTGCCCGATAGAATTTTTCAAAAATATGTTTCACAGTATCTGATGTCATACCAATTCCTTTATCCTCTATCGTAATGACCATTTTATTGGATATTGTTTTTGTCTTAATGGTAATATCAATCTCGGTATTGGCGTATTTAATGGCGTTATCCATTAAATTAGATAAGACATGTAAAAAATATTCTTCATCAATCCAGATTTCAGAAGGTACCGCTTCAAATTGCGTATGCACTGAAGAAGGCTTTGCTTCTAATTGTAATTTAAAACTATCAATGACACCTTGAATGAGATCGTCCATATTGACTAATTGTCTATTGATCTCATTGTCTTTTTTCTCTAACTGAGCAGCTTGTAAAATAGTTTCTACATGCTTATTCATGCGTATATTTTCCTCTTTGATGATGGAGCTAAAATAGTCTACAGATGCCATATCCGACTGTACTTTAGTGGATTTAAGTGCATCCACAGCAAGTGATATAGTTGCCAATGGCGTCTTTAACTCATGGGTCATATTGTTGATGAAATCACTTTTGATTTCACTTAGTTTTCTTTGTTTGATCAATGAACTAATTGTGATGATAAATGCAGTTAATACAATGAGAATAAATAAACCAGCTCCAAAGACAACCCACTGTAAGGTTTTAAATAAATAGGCATTGACATTAGGAACAATAATAATCAATGTTTCAAAAGGACCCGTCGTTTCTAATATCTCTTGGGGAATAATGGATACCCTTGTTTGTACCGTGTTTAATTCATCCAAAAATACATCTTCAAATTGTTTACTTTTTATTTCTATATTGCCGTTTTTGTCTTGTAAAGCAAATTCATAAGACAAGTCTTGCAAACCATATTTGACCAATGCGGCTTTTAATCTTTTATCTAAATCCTGAAAGCTATACAGATCTGATAAAGTGGCTTCTTCAAAACTATGTGAATGTCCTGCTCCTGAAAGACTTAAGGATTTTTTAGGAAAATGAAATGCCAAACCCCCATTTAATTTCTTTCCTAAATCAGAAGAAACGACGACGCCTGCCTGATTTACTTTTTCAATTAATTGATTTTTTTGCAATAAAAATAAACCTTGTAGCCAAGTGATTTGAATAAATAAAATCCCTAGGATAGATAATCCAATTAATGTAAATAAAAAAGGGAATGTTTTTTTCATAATCTAGCTAATACAATCGTACAAAATTTGCCTACGTGAATATATAAAAAAATCCCTCTTGATAGTTCGAGAGGGATTGGGATAGTGATAATTTTTTGTTATTGTACAGCCATTTATAAAACGCCTTCTACTAACACGGTGGCTTTATTGTCAATGACTTCTACAAACCCACCTTGTATGGCATAAGTTTCGGCTGCAACGCCTTTTTGTAAGACTTTTACATTGCCGATTCCCAATGCACTCACTAATGGGGCATGCTTGTCTAAGATCTCAAATAAACCATCTACACCAGGTAATTGCACTCCTTGCACATTTCCACTAAATAACTTCTTCTCTGGTGTTAATATTTCTAATAACATGAATGGAATTTTAATTGATTAAGCTTGAGCCATCATTTTCTTACCTTTTTCAATCGCATCTTCTAAGGTACCCACTAAGTTAAATGCTGCTTCAGGATACTCGTCTACTTGACCATCCATAATTGCATTAAAACCTCTGATGGTATCGTCGATAGAAACGTATACACCTTTCAAACCTGTGAACTGCTCCGCCACGTGGAAAGGTTGAGATAAGAAACGTTGAACACGACGTGCGCGTGATACTACTAATTTATCTTCATCACTTAATTCATCCATACCTAAGATGGCAATGATATCTTGTAATTCCTTATAACGTTGTAAAATCATTTTAACTTTCTGTGCTGTATCATAATGCGCATCACCAACAATTGCTTTTGTTAAAATTCTTGAAGTAGAATCCAATGGATCCACCGCAGGATAGATACCTAAATCGGCAATTTTACGAGACAATACAGTAGTTGCATCTAAGTGCGCAAAAGTAGTTGCTGGAGCCGGATCTGTTAAGTCATCCGCAGGTACATAAACCGCTTGAACTGAAGTAATAGAACCATTCTTAGTTGAAGTGATACGCTCTTGCATCAATCCCATCTCTGTAGCCAAAGTTGGTTGGTATCCTACCGCAGATGGCATACGACCTAATAAAGCCGACACCTCTGAACCTGCTTGCGTAAAACGGAAGATATTATCTACGAAGAATAAGATATCCTTTCCTTTTCCTGTTCCATCTCCATCACGAAAATATTCTGCAATTGTCAAACCGCTCAAAGCCACACGAGCACGTGCTCCTGGAGGTTCGTTCATTTGTCCAAAAACAAATGTTGCTTTTGATTCTTTTAATTCTTCTAAATTCACTTTGCTTAAATCCCATCCACCTTCTTCCATGCTATGTTTGAAAGCATCACCATATTTCATGATACCTGCTTCAATCATCTCACGTAATAAGTCATTTCCTTCACGTGTTCTTTCTCCCACACCCGCAAACACAGATAAACCTCCGTGTCCTTTTGCGATATTGTTAATCAATTCTTGAATCAATACTGTTTTACCTACACCCGCACCACCAAACAATCCAATCTTACCACCCTTTGCATAAGGCTCAATCAAGTCGATTACTTTAATACCTGTAAACAACACTTCTGTTGCAGTACTCAAGTCTTCGAACTTTGGAGGAGTTGCGTGGATAGAACGACCATTTGATTTATCTAATTGTGGTAAACCATCAATCGCATCTCCTGTTACATTGAACAAGCGACCATTGATGCCTTCACCTACTGGCATTAAAATTCCTTTACCTGTATCAACTACTTCCATCCCTCTCACTAAGCCTTCGGTACCGTCCATTGCAATTGCACGAACGCTATCTTCACCTAAGTGTTGTTGAACTTCTAATACTAATTTTTCACCGTTAGGACGTGTGATTTCAAGGGCATTGTATATTTCTGGTAATACACTTTTTGTTGAAAAATGTACGTCTACAACCGCACCAATAATTTGTTTGATTTTACCTGTTGTTGCCATATAGTTATTTGTTTTTACAACCCCCTTTTACGAGGCGAAAATGGATTGACTCCATTTCGGCTGCAAAGGTAGTGATTTGCAAGTTTATTGCAAAAATTGTACATAGATAATTGCAGCTAAAATTCCCCCCACGATTGGCCCAAATATAGGAATGGCAGCATAAGCCCAATCACTTGGCCCTTTCCCCTTCATTGGAAGCACAAAATGCATGATTCTAGGACCTAAATCTCGGGCTGGATTGATTGCCCAACCGGTTGGACCTCCTATTCCAAAGCCAATTCCTGCCACTAGAAGGGCGACTGGCAGAGCCGAAAAAGTACCTAATTCGACGCCAGCTGGTTTAATATAAAAAATTCCTAATATGAAAATAAAGCTTGCAACCGTCTCCACTATAAAATTTTGTGGTAATCTACGAATGGATGGACCTGTCGAAAAGCAAGCCAATTGATCCCCTGCATGTTCACATGCATTCAAATGATCTTTATAAACCATCCATACCACAAACGCTCCCAACATGCTACCTAATAATTGTGCCAATAAATACGAAGGGACTAAGGCCCAACTAAATTTTCCAGCACTTGCAAAAGCAATGGTAACAGCTGGATTTAAGTGTGCCCCACTAGCACTATTAGAAATATATACCCCTACAAAAACGGCGATGGTCCAACCCAGCACAATGGATATCAATCCGCCATTATTGCCTTTAGTTTTTGGCAATACGACATTGGCAACCACCCCGTTTCCAATAATCATCATAATAGAAGTCCCTAAGAATTCGGCTAAAAATGGAGTCATAAAATTATTTTTTTGTCATTTATATATTGGTCATTTGAATTGCTTTTTTCCAACCTTGAATACCTTTTTCTACCTCTGCTTGCGCTAAGTTGGGACTGAAAACTTGATCTACTTTCCATTTTGCTGCAAGTTCAGATTCGTCTTTCCAAAAACCAATTGCTAAGCCAGCTAAATAAGCTGCGCCCAAGGCAGTGGTTTCAATGATCGTAGGTCGAACCACTTTTGTATTTAAAATATTAGATTGAAACTGCATCAATAAATTATTTTTTGTAGCACCTCCATCCACTCTTAATTCTGCAATTGGAATTTGCGCATCCGATTCCATTGCCTTTAATAAGTCGTAAGATTGATAAGCGATACTTTCTAAAGCTGCTCGTGCAATATGTGCAGCATTGGTGCCTCTTGTGATTCCAGTAATTGTTCCTTTTGCATGCTGATTCCAATAGGGTGCGCCTAAGCCAGCAAATGCAGGTACCATATATACACCATCGGTGTGGGATACTTGAGCAGCTAAGCTTTCCACTTGATCAGAATCACGAATAATATTGAGTCCATCTCTAAGCCACTGCACTACAGCACCTCCAATAAATACACTGCCCTCTAATGCATAATACGTTTTACCATTTCTTTGTAATGCAATTGTAGTTAATAAATTATTTTTTGATATTACCGCTTTTTCTCCAGTATGCATTAACATAAAACATCCAGTCCCATAGGTATTTTTAACCATACCCTCGGCTGTGCAAATTTGTCCAAACAATGCCGCTTGTTGGTCTCCAGCAATACCTGCAATTGGAATTTGTTGATTGGTGACCAATAAATCTGTATGGCCATAGACCTCACTACTACTTTTTACTTCAGGTAAAATAGACATTGGAATATTAAATAATTCCAATAATTCGGTATCCCATTTTAAATCATGAATATTAAAAAGCATCGTCCTAGATGCATTGGTTGCATCTGTGATATGTGTTGCACCATTGGTCAATTTCCAAACCAACCAACTATCAATGGTGCCAAAACAAAGTTCTCCCTTTTCGGCTTTTGCTCTCGCGCCATCCACATGATCTAAAATCCATTTTATCTTAGATGCAGAAAAATAAGCATCTATAATTAAGCCTGTTTTTTCTTGAATCAATGCCTGCTTGCCCTCTGATTTTAAGTGGTCGCAAAAATTCGCAGTCCTTCTATCTTGCCAAACAATGGCGTTGTAAATTGGCATGCCTGTTAACCTATCCCAAATAACCGTTGTTTCTCTTTGATTGGTGATGCCAATGGCAGCGATGTCAAACTTATCGATGCCATGTTTTGAAATGACTTCAGAAGCAACCCCAATTTGCGTGCTCCAAATTTCCATTGGATCATGCTCCACCCAACCTGGTGTTGGAAAAATTTGTGTGAACTCTTTTTGTGCTGTGGATAGGATTAGACCTTCTTGGTCAAATAAAATAGCACGGCTACTAGTCGTTCCTTGGTCTAGGGCTAAAATGCATTTTGGCATGATGACGATTTAATATCCTACAATGGGCTGCTACCTTTTAGCTTTTAGCCAATTTTCAGGATCATAATATACTGCTTTTTCATTACAAATGGAGAATAAGACAGCCCCTTCCCCGTCTAGATTGATGCCGGACCTGCCGATAACAGTTCCAGCTCTCACTTCTTGTCCATTACTTACAGATGCACTGCTAAGACAAGAAAATGCAGTAAAATATTTACCATGTTTGATTAAGACTGTTTTGTCTCCATTGACATCCCCCACATACACAACCGTTCCATTGGCGACACTTTTAACAGCAGTACCTTTAGGAACTGCAACTTCGATGCCGTCACTTTTACGATCTAATTTTGTACCTGGGATACTTTCAACACCAAAATGAATATTGACGATCCCGGTGGCAACTGGCCATGGTAGCCCACCCTTGTTATTTTCAAAAGAAATAGAAGTCTCTCTGCCCTCTTCTGTTGTTTCAAGCGCCGAGTAAGGACGATTGCTTGTAGTACTTTTTAAACCACCTTCTACCTTACCTACATTAGGACTTGTTTTTGGCTTATCCTCAGTGCCAGCTGTCGTTTTATTATTAGCAGTGTTGGCTGCTTTTAATTTAGCCAGACGATCATTCTCTCTTTTTACAGCTTCCTGCATTTCTCTTTTAATCACCGCCGCTATCGCAGCTTGCATCTTTCTTCTTTGTGCTTCTTTTTGCCTTACCTGTGTTGTAATTTCTTGTTCCTTATTTTTTAATTGTTTTACCACTTTATCCTGTTCCTTTCTATCATCCTGCAACACTTTCAACTGAACAGTTTGAGCGGATAAGGTTTTCATCCTATCTTCTTTGTTTTCACTTAGAATGGTAATTTTAGATTTTAAGTTTTGCTCAGATAAACCAATAGACAACGCTTGTGCTTCTCTATTCTGACGATAACTCTTTAGATAGGTAATTCTTTTAACTGCGTCATTAAAGCTTCCAGCAGAAAATAAAAAGTTAAGGTATTCATAACCACTTCTGCTTTGGTAAGCAAAAACGATACTTTTTGCATATCTATATTTTAAAGTATCCAACTCGTTGTTCAAACGCCTCACGTCTTGCTGATTGCTTTGAATAGCAGCATCTAGGCCTTTCACCTGCTTTGCAATTCCGTTGATCAAAGCTGTTCTTTTTGAGATTTTATTTCTGATTAGGGCTAATTGCGCCAATGAGCTTTTTTTATTCTTCTTAGTTTGTTCTAACAGGTTATTTAGTGCATCTAATTCCTTTTGCAATGTCTGAGATTGTCTTTGTAACTCATCTCTTGAATTACCATTTTGTGCCATTGAATTGTTGAAAAAACAAACAAAAAATATGCAAATAAGTATAGCGCCTTTTTTAATCATAGGATTCGATTTTCACTTTATTATTTACGTCTGCCTATTTTAGGTACAGAAAAAGTGTATTTTAAGGGTTCGTCAAAATTAAATTCCTTGATCTCCATTCCAATATCCAATTTAGTTTGTGCATTGATGGATATATTTCTATTAAGCGGAAACTGTATATTTTTCACCAAAGCGTGTTGACTATAAATGATATCACATGTTCTGTGTTTTGCTGCATCCACATCGTCCAGCTTTAGTTCAACCAATTTGGTGTTGTCCTCACTAAGGATGATTAAATTTTTAAATAACTTTCCCATTAAGCTTACTTGAAGTCTTTCATTGATGACTTTATAGGAAACAATATCAATGCTATCCATAAAAATTGGATTGCCGATTACAAGGTCCTCAATTGTATGATAACTTAATGGAATTTTTACTAGCTCTTGTAAATAAGACAATGGATGTCTTTCTATTTTTTTATCTTGTGGGAAGCTCAGAAAAATACTGTCTTTATTGATAAACGCTTTTACGCCAATGATACCCAGATCAAACCTCATTGTAATGTAGATACCGCTATCTTTCTGAATGCTTATATTAGCGATAAAACTTTTTTTATCACTAATTGTTTCATAATCCATTTTCACCTTTGCATTCATGGTTTTAAAATCAACCTTCGTATTGGCAATATTTCGTACAATACCCTTTACCATTAATACAGAATCTAATCTTGCTTTTTCGGCCAATGCAGCAGCATCAGGTACAAGTTTAACAGTCAATGCATCTTGAATGACTTGCACCTTCTTCATATTCGAACAGGCTACACTTAAAAGTATCAAAATTAAATAAAGGCTGTTTTTTATAATTCGCATGCGTACATTTTATATTTTACCTGTATGCCCAAATCCGCCATCGCCTCTTTGGGTTGTCTCCAAGTTTTCTACTAATTGCCATTCCATTTTTTCAACTTGTTGAAATACAATTTGCGCAATACGATCCCCGTCTTGAATCACTTGAATTTCATTGGACAAGTTGATCAAAATTACTTTGATCTCTCCTCTATAATCTGCATCTATAGTGCCTGGGGTATTCAAGCATGTTAGCCCTTGTTTAATGGCAAGTCCGCTTCTTGGTCTTACCTGTGCCTCCCAATTATTTGGCAAAGCAATGTGCAACCCAGTTGGAATCAATGCACGCTCTAGTGGTGCCAACTGAACGGGTGCAGTGACAAAAGCACGTAGGTCTAAACCAGAGGACCCTTGCGTTGCATATGCTGGCAAGGGATGATGACTATGGTTCACAATAGGAATGAGTGTAGACATGTGCTACAAAAGTAGTTAAAAAAGCAGGTAAATTGAAGCCAGGGCGCTTTAGTTAACAAATTATTTAGAAGTAAAATATAGAGCCAAAACGCAAGGTATTTGACAATGGATTTCTAGTGATGCCGCCCCCTGTAGGAACTAGATAGGAAATATTGAATTTAGACTGTTGGTATTGGAAACTAGAACCGACTGTAAAATATTGCATGCTACCCAAGTTCTTATTATTGTCTATAAAATAGCCAGCCCTTAAATGAAAACGATCAGCATAATTGTATTCAGCCCCTAATGAAACTTTTAATGATTCGGAAAAAGGGATACCATATTTACTTGAGAAAGAGTTAAACCAACTAGCCACAACCGATTGAGAATAATATTGATCTTCTAATTCTGGGTCATTCCCAATTGGACTAGCTGGCACCATCAATCTATTCACATCTAAACCAAATTCAATAGAGTTTTCTTCGTCAAACTTATTTAAATAGGCCGCTCCTAATCCAATATTTGCGGGTATAAGGAATTTATTTTTTGTTTCATTTGTGTAACTCACTTTACCTCCTAAGTTGGATAAAACCAAACCTGCATGGAAGCCTTCTAAGTCCTCGTTTTGTTTGTAGAATAAACTAATGTCTCCCGCGAAAGTGTTACCAGCTTTGAATATTGTATTATTGAAAGGTCCAGACACTAATCTAGAATTGATATACCTTAAAGTCACCCCCATGCTCAGTGCATCTGTTAATAAAAGATTATAACCAAAATCAAAACTGAATTCAGAAGGTCTTTGAGATGGTAAAGTGGAGTTTCCAGATTCGTCTGTGAAATCAATATTACCTAAACTAAAAAAACGTAATGAACTATTGATGCCACTAAAACTATTTAATTTCTTGAAATATCCAGCACTCGCCAAATACACATCACTCAATCCTAAATCTTTTAACCATGGTGTATAATTAATTAAAAAACCACGATCATTCTTCAAGTAAGGAATCTTTGCCGTGTTGCCAAAAAGATCATTGGCTTCTGGAGACATGGCAATAGACAAATTACCCATACCACCAGACCTTGCATCTGGAGAGATCAACATAAATGGCACAGCGGTACTTTGTAATTTAAGCCTAGTTTGCGCTGTTACTGAACTTGCAACAAAACATAATACGACACAGATGGCTGTTTTGACTAGGGGGATTCGGATCATACTCAAATGCTTTAATATTATATATAAGTAAAGATAACCTTAGAAATCAATATTTAAAATTTTAAAAGGCTATTTATCAATTGTTCTACCAAGCCATTTTGGGTAACTATAATTCTATAATAATACTTCCCAGGTAAGAGTAGCCCCCCATTGGTAGAAAGTCCATCCCAATCCACCATAATTTTATTGCCCCTTGGTTGTATTTTTTGGTTCTTAGAAAAATATCTACTACCGCTTGCATCAAAGACATCCAATTGCAATGTAATTGGATCTATAGTATTATTGACCTCAAAACTAAACTTTGCATTGGTTTGAACAGGATTTGGGATCACCATTAGATTTCGAATATTTTTATTTTTTTCGCTAGGTACTTCAATCCAAATTGTGTCTTTAGAGACATTCCCTAAAAGATCCCAGGCCTTCATGATCAATCTATGCTTGCCTGCTTCCAAGACTGGCAGTGGGTATTCAATTATTCCTGACTGATACGCATTCATATCATAAGAAAAGAAGGAATTCAGGATGTAGTTTTTGACTACCGTGTCGTCAATGATTAATTTTAAATCATGCCCTAATTGATTTCCCGAAGACTGTATCCCCGAACTGTCATTTAATTTTACATATAAAGTAGCTGGCGCAGTTACCCAATCTCCCGATTTGAAATGGGGCGCATTCACATAACTGTAAATGGATGGACCAGTGGTATCTAGTCTGTTTTCTGTGGTTTCCCCTTGTATAAAAATGGATTGAAATTGCATGCTTGCATCCGCCGTATCATTGTAGGCATAGAGTTGCAGTTTTAATGCTGCTGAATTAGATGAAGGCAGTGCGCCTGGTAGGATAAAACTGATTTCAAATTGTCCATTTTTTACTGTTGCCTTCCCTTTAAACAAGGCCTGCTCTTGTGTTTCTATTGGAACAGCCTGACTATTTGTTTGATTGGCTAAGGTTTTTTTTGTGCTTGGCGCATCCCATAAAACCATATCCATTAAACCATTGAAATTTTGAATAGCTTGACTTTTTGCTGTCAAATTTCCTTTTAATGTGTACTTCTCTCCTGCTTTTAAATACAAAGTATCTGACCATGGTAACTGATTCAAGCTGGTACAATTAATTTGGTATTTTGGTTGTGCAATGCGCATGGCAGGGTCACCCATTAAGCCAAACTTAAAGGCATTTAATCGATCCCCATTTTGATTAAAATTATAATTTTTTGCTGCTTGTAATGCTTGTCCAATAGTCGAATAAATCCCCTTTGAATTTGGCACCAATAATGCCTGCATGAACGCATCATTAATTTGCTTATTACTGTATGCAAATACGAGCCTATTGGCTGCGACCAATGCAATGATTCCTTTTTCATTTTGCATTAAAGCATCAAATCCTATTGGAGCGGTTGCAGGTTGATCATAGGGTGCAAAATCACATGATGCTGTGACCATGATAGGCAATTTACCAGCATTATTCCAAGACTGTATTTCTGATTTAGAGATCACAGCCTCCTCTGTCAAGCGCAAATAATTTCCATGACCAGTATAATTTAATAGGAGCGTACCGGCCTGTATAGATTCTTGAATGGCTTTGTTGACGTCTGGATAAGTATTACCAGTAAGCGTTTGATTTGCTTTAAATAAATCCAAATATAATTTTCGATGATTCCAGTTCGTTGTTTTGTTTTTTAGATTGTCAATGATTTCCTCTGCATCCTGAAGATGTAAATTATAGTCCGCATCATCCGCAACCCAAGTCAATTGATTTTGCCAAAGCCCCATTTTTTTATTGGATTGGTATTGAATTAATTTCTCTACCATTTTATTCGCTTCGGCAATTGTTCTTGCAGGTATCCTACCAATTGCTAAACCAATAGAATCAATGGTTTGAGCAAACTGAATTTGTTTGCCCGATTTTTGTATCGCATAAAAATCATCCGAACTATAGGAAGATAAAATAGCATTAGATACCTCACTAGTGTAGACTGGCAATTCTTTATTCAGCTGAATTTTTTGAGCATTAAAATTACCCATGCCCATTAATAAAACATAAGCAGGGCTCGATTGATTTTTTAATTTGGATTGCTCTATAATGTACTTTAAAAAATTTCGAATGGCAATTGGCGAAGATTGTCCACCAGCCATTTCATTGTAAATTTGGGTAGCGTTAAAAAGCCCTACCTTATACCCATTTTGCTTTTCATGAAATACTTTAAGCGTCATTGCTGCTGGATAATAATCAGGAGCTGTAATGATGATGTAGTCTAGTGGACTAATTGTAAAACTACTATCGCCAGGAATGAAACTAGAAAACTGTGCTGAATTGATTTTGTTGGCTTCAAAAACATAAAAATATTTACTCGCGCTATCCGCAGCTTTAAATGTAGCAGTGGCATTTGGACCCAATTGAGCATTCAATAATATGGGCTGGTAATAATGACTTAAATCCCAAACCCTAGTTTGAGTGGTCGCATTTTGTATTTCAAATTCAATCAATTGTGCTTTTGATTGACTCGTTTGATAGTCAAAGCCAAAGCCTGTATTGCCCCAATATCCAATTGTCCTTTGCCCATGCAGCGCCATATAATCAACCCAACCCGTTGAGCTGGCCGGTGCATTAAAATCCACTTGCAGGTTCACGGACGTTAAACTTTGTCCTGCTTTTAGTAGCGTATTTTTATCTAAGCCTATTGTACTGCTATCGAAACGGATTTTATAAGCATCATCAAAAAGATTTCCAGAAACAGTACTCAAACTTGCAGTTGTCATCAACTGATCGTTCAACTTGATTGTAAATCTGGCATCTACCTGATAAGTGGATGCTGCCAATTGACTTTGAAAAACAATTGGGGCATTGAATTGTAAACCCTCCATATTGAGCGGGAATGACATGGTTGTTTTTTTGCCTGCACCAATACCCATAGCATCCCCAAGCCATATTTTACCACTACTTAAAATATTAATAGTGTCTTTTTCTACCAACCATTTAGCAGGATAAGTTTGTACTAGTTTTGTTGAGGGCCCCGTCGTATTAAAAGGGGTTATTCTTTTTCCGATTGTTCCAATACGAATAAAAAAATACAAGGAATCATTGCTTGTGATTTTTTGACGAATTGGTGCTTCATTCAAATTGGACTTGACCCATTTATAATGGCCCTGTGCATAAAACAAGAATTGATCTTGGTCATCTAAAAAACCATCTCCCCCATCTTGCATATCAATGGCTATTTCTGTTAAACTATCGGGTAAATTATTGGGGACTTTTTCGCTTAAAATAGATAAATCCATCCCATACAATTGGACTTGATTCGCATTGACTTTGCCCGTAAAACCCATGGCTTTAAATTGAGCACCAGTGATTTTATACACCCCTTCGTTTGGCACAGCTATTTTAACCCAATTCCCTTTGGAAAGCATGCCTACCTGTCCCCATCCAGGAAGGGTGAGGCAGCATCCAATTAAAAAAAATGTTAAAACGCCAAGTTTCATTTGCTAAAATTAGGCTTTTACTAACATAAGATTCTATTTGCATTTGAATAAATGAGTGAAAAAGCAAGTATATTCGCAGTGAAATTTAAACACCCCCAGCTTAAACAAAACAGATGAATTTTATCAATAGCATATTATTATTTTTTGCGGTACTTTTTTTAGGCCCAAAAATGATCGCTCAATTCGATAGTAATGAAAGCAACAAGGTTGCATTTGCCGGAAAAGATGACCCATATGATAGCACTATTTTAATTAGAGGGGGCACATTCGCAATGGGAATGAACCAAGAAAACATCATGGGTGATTGGAATAATAATTTGCGAAGAGTCACCGTGAGTTCATTCAGAATTGACCAGTATGAAGTGAGTAATAAACAATACAGAAATTACATCAAATGGCTTGAGCGCGTTTTTATTCCACTAGGGAAAGATTCAATTGTGAAAGCAGCACTTCCTGATACTTTAGTATGGAGAACTGACCTTGCATACAATGAACCAATGGTAGAAGGTTATTTTAGAAATAGAGCATTCGATGATTACCCGGTGGTTGGTGTAAGTTGGGAACAAGCCAATGCTTATTGTAGATGGAGAACTGACAGAGCTAATGAGAAAACTTTAATTCAATATGGTTTAATTGATCCAACTAAACCTTATATAGGAAAGATGGAGACCAAAAATAGTCTTGTTGATAGCAATAAAACAGCAGTGACATTCACTCCTACCACAAGAGTAAGAACCAAAAACTTAGGGGATTATGTTTTAATTCCTGACTTTAGACTACCTACTGAAGCAGAATGGGAATATGCTGCAAAAGTATCAAGTGGTAAGAACTATATCTCTAATTTTAATAACCCAAAAGCGGGATCTAATTCAGGTACTCCCAATGCAAGTATTGTTGCATCTAACACCCCTTACCCTTGGAGCTCTAATGGAAATGATGGATTAAGAAGCACCCCAACAGGAAGAATGAGTAAAAAGGAAAAGGACAACCGTGGTATGTTCATGGCCAATTTTAAAAATGGTAGTGGTGATTATATGGGTATGGTAGGATATGCAAATGACGGTGCAGGCTTCCCAAGTAAGATTAATAGTTTTCTACAAAATCCATTAGGCTTATATAATTTAAGTGGTAACGTCAACGAATGGGTAGCAGATATTTACAGGCCAATGAATAGTATTGATATGGATGATTTTAATCCGTATCGTGGCAATAGTGTACTAGATGGAGATGATGCAAATACTTCTAGTTATGAAACAGGCACCAATACATTGATCTCTAATAAATCAAGGGTCTACAAAGGAGGAAGCTGGAAAGATCGTCCTTATTGGTTGAATCCTGGAACTAGAAGATATTTAGAACAAGATAAAACTAGCAGCACCATTGGTTTTAGATGTGCTATATCTGCTTTTGGAATGGATACGCCAGATGCCAAAGAAGATCAGCCTAATTTATGGCAGAAAATCAAAAATATCTTTTAATGAATTTACGCATTGGTTCAGGGATAGATTTTCATCAATTGGTAGCAGGCAGAGATTTATGGATTGGAGGAATCCTTATTCCACACCACAAAGGCGCTTTAGGACATAGTGATGCAGACGTTTTATTACACGCAATATGTGACGCACTTTTAGGAGCATTAAGCTTAGGCGATATAGGCACACATTTTCCAGATACTGATAATGCATTTAAAAATATTGATAGTAAGATTTTATTACAAAGAACTTACGATTTAATTACAGCTGAAGGATATCAAATAGTGAATATAGATGCTACGCTTTGCTTAGAAGCCCCAAAAATTAAACCCTATGTGTTAGCCATGCAAGAATGCATTGCTTCTATTTTACATATTGGCAATAAAGACATTTCAATTAAAGCAACCACTACTGAGACCATGGGTTTTACTGGTAGAGAGGAAGGACTGGTTGCAACAGCAACTTGTTTATTGATGGCAAAAAGCTAAACTCAATTGCTATGAAGCTTGGATCAATCGAAGATTTATATTCTATTTATTGTGCACATCCTTCTGTTGTAACAGATACCAGAAAGCTTAAATCAGGTGATTTATATTTTGCATTAAAAGGCCCTAATTTCAATGGGAATGTTTTTGCGATTGCTGCATTAGAAGCAGGTGCAGCTTATGCGATTGTGGATGAGGCGATTGGTGACAGTGACGCTTATGAAGAACGCATTATTTTAGTGCAAGATGTTTTAACGACACTGCAGCAATTAGCAAAATACCATCGTCAACAATTTGACATCCCTTTTATCGCCATCACCGGTAGCAATGGAAAGACTACTACTAAAGAATTGGTCTATTCAGTATTAGCAAGCCATTTCAAAACATACACCACTCAAGGAAATTTAAACAACCATATAGGTGTGCCATTGACCTTGCTAAGTATTCCGAAAAATGCAGCAATGGCTGTCATCGAAATGGGCGCCAATCACCAGAAAGAAATTGAAAGTTATTGCGCTTATACTTTACCAACTTTTGGTATGATTACCAATTGCGGCAAAGCGCATTTGGAAGGATTTGGCGGAGTGGAAGGTGTCAAAAAAGGGAAGGGTGAATTATATGATTTTTTACGCGCGCACAATGGAACAGTCTTTATCATGGAGGATTACGACTATTTACAAACGATGTCTCAAGGCATAACAAATAGGGTTAGTTATGGACAACACGGTGGGCAAATACAAGGTGAAGCAATGGATGCGGACGGCATGTTGACAGTCAAAATAAATAAAGGGATTGATTTAGATACCATACAAACAAATTTAGTAGGTAATTATAATTTACCCAATGTGCTAGCAGCAGTTACGATTGGTCAATACTTTAAAGTACCTAATGAAAAAATTAAAGCTGCGATTGAAAATTATACGCCAACCAATAGCCGCTCACAATTAGTACAGTGGAAAAATAACGAAGTGATTTTAGATGCTTATAATGCAAATCCTTCTAGCATGAAATTAGCGGTAGAGAATTTTGTAAAATTAAATAAAGCCAATAAAGTAGTTTGCTTAGGTGGTATGAGAGAATTGGGTGCTGACACTTTAATAGAACACCAAATGCTGATTGATCAATTGAAACAAAATAATTGGAGCGAGGTTGTACTTGTTGGCGCTGAATTTAAAAATTGTAATCACAGCTATCACTATTTTGATACGGTACAAGATGCTAAAACCTGGTTTGAATCAAAACAATTTAGCGGCCATACCCTACTCATAAAGGGTTCTAGAGGTATTCAGATGGAGCAACTGATAGCTCCTTAATTTTCGGTACCTTTGTGGCATGAAAAAAAGCCACCTGTACAGCACTTTGACCAATAAATGTCCTAGATGCAGAGAAGGAGAGCTCTTTACCTCCTCCAATCCTTACGATCTATCCAATATTACAAAAATGCATGATCACTGTCCTGTTTGTGGACAGCAAACTGAAATTGAAGTGGGATTTTACTATGGCACAGGTTATGTAAGTTATGCATTGACAGTCGCGTATTTTGTTTCCATGTTTGTTGCTTGGAAAGTATTAATTGGGATGACTTGGGAATTAGATGACAACCGAATGTTTTATTGGTTAGGCACTACAATATTTTTATTGATTTTACTACAACCTATTTTAATGCGCCTATCTCGTTCTATTTGGTTAGGCTGGTTTGTCTCTTATAATAAGCATTGGAAAAATGAGCCATTGGAATACAATGAAAGAATGGATGAAAAAATGAAAGAGATTTAATATTTAATCGATATCTCTGTAACCCTTTATTTACAATTGTCTTAAGCATAGAAAGTTTTCTATGCTTTTTTTATTAAACTAGTTTAATATTTTTTTGTGTTTGAATTTTCATCAATTATTAAACTTAATATTAATTGTGGAAAGGAAATAAATTAGCCATGAGCATCTTCTTAATGCTGCTAATTGATTGACCATAAAATATTACTATATGAAAAAGCTGATCATAGGAATAAGTATTATTCAATTTAGATTAATGATGGTTCTGTTATTTATTATTGTATCACTTAGTGCATGCAATATGAAAGGCAATATATCAATGGATGGTAAGGGTATGATAGTTGATCAATTGAATGGATTGAATGCGCCCATTGAACTGCATCATATATCTGATACAAGTATTAAAGAACAACTAACAGGTGATTTTAGATATGATTACCTGCTTAAATAAGGATTTGGTACCAAAAGGGTTATTTAATTTAAAATTTTATCATGCCATTTTATCTTATTGTAATTTTTTCAATACTTCTTTTTTTTAGATTTAATAACTTAATAAAAGCTATTAAATCTAAAAAAGATCTAAGAAGTGAGATTTTTACAACTTTACTGTCAATACTCATAGCAGTATGTTTATATCTGTATATTTTACGAAGGAACTAAAAACTCTTGATTACTCTTTATCAAAAAAATGAATAAAAAAATAGCACGACTTGGACTTTGCTTTTATATCATAAATATGATTCTAGTATTAATATTCCCAAAACTATTTGGTAATATTAATTATCTATTTTCTTTTCTTATTATTAGTGTGGTATTAGTTTTCTTTATTTATCGTAAACAAAATGGTTTAACGGAGTAATATAAATTAATTATGGAAAATTATTACATCCCTTTTTTTATAGCCGTTATAATTTATAGAATCCTACAATTAAGAAAATCGATTATAATAAAAAAAATGGTGCTATGGGAAATCATACACCTTTTACTAACTATCATCTTTGCAATATTGCTTTATATGTTTATGAAAAAAAATTAAATTTACTAGCATTATTGCTATTGGGATTGACGGCTGAGTTGCACTTCGTCGCCATCCTGGAAGTGCTCTTTTACCAAAGCCAACTAAATTTAGAGGATTGTCAACTCACTCTGTTCGTTGACTTCCCATAAATTTTTCTTATACCAAAGCCTTTCAACTAAACGCTATGCGTTTAGTTTGCTTTTTTAACGCTCATCCGCTCAATCAAGCAAGCTTGTTTCGCGGCCTCGCATTAAAAAAGCCTATCACTTTCGTGATAGGCTTTGCAGAGAGGAAGGGATTCGAACCCCCGATACGTTGCCGTATACACGCTTTCCAAGCGTGCTCCTTAAACCACTCGGACACCTCTCTTTAAGGATTGCAAATGTAAAATAAATAATTGGTTTTTAGGCATTACCCAATCCAAATAGCTTTTCTGCATTGCTTGTTGTGATTGCTGCAATTTCATGCAATGGCAATGACTTTATTTCGGCTAATTTCTTGGCCACTTCTAACATATAAGCAGGTTCATTGGTTTTACCTCTATAAGGCACTGGGGCCAAATAAGGTGCATCCGTTTCCAACACTAAGTATTCCATAGGGATATCTTTTACTGCTTCCGCAACACCCGCATTCTTATAAGTGAGTACCCCACCTAATCCTAAATGAAATCCCATGCCAATAATTTGTTCTGCAGATTCTTGACTGCCACTAAAGCAATGAAACACGCCACGTAATCCTTTTTTTGCATAAGGCTTCACTGCTTCTATTGTTTCGCCCATGGCATTTCTTGTATGAATGGCAATTGGCAATTGTAAATCTATAGCCCATTGCATTTGTGTTTCAAAAACAAATTGCTGTTCCTTCGCAAATGTCTTATCCCAATAAAAATCTAACCCTATTTCACCAATGGCAATGAATTTTCTTTTCCCAATCCAATCTTCTACCAACTTTAATTCTTCTTTATAATTCTCCTTCACATAACATGGATGCAAGCCCATCATAGCAATACAATTTGCTGGAAATTGTGCCTCCACTTTCAACATCGCATCCAACGTAGTGCTATCAATTGCGGGCATAATTATTTTAGAGATCCCAGCTTTAATGGAATTTTCTATAACGACATCAATTGATATTGTCAGTTCCTCCGCATATACATGCGCATGTGTATCAATAAAATGCATAATCGACTGGTTTAAAGCACAAAAAAAGGACTTTTTTAATGAACCACATACTAAAAGACATTATTTATGCGTTTATGAAGAAATTACTAACCCATCCCTTTAAAGGATGTAAACTTTGTTTTTTATAGGGTACGGATTATACAGCCGGGGTTTCTACCCTGGCTTTTTTTTGTTAATAGCGTTTTATGGCATTTACAAAGCTTTAAATTGATACCCTAGTTTGGAAAAATGTGCCAATACTTTTGGCAATGCAATACGCAATCGATCCATCGCTTTTGCACTATCATGAAAAACAACAATAGATCCAGGCCCTGCATGTTGAATCACATTTTGGGCACATTGTTCACCCGTAATGGTGGTATCAAAATCTCCACTCAATACATCCCACATCACAATTTGCTGCGGTAAAGCAGGATTCAAACGCAAAGCTTTTATTTGCGAGAAAGAAATCCTTCCATATGGTGGTCTAAATAAATTAGAATCAATCAGCTTTGTTGCTTCTTGAATATCAGTAATATAATTTTCGGTATTACTTTTCCAACCATTCATATGGTGTTGTGTATGATTACCCACCACATGGCCTGCTGCAAGTATTGCATCATAAATTTTGGGATATAATTGTACATTTTTACCAATGCAAAAAAAACTTGCTTTGGCATCAAAATTTGATAATTGTTCCAGTACAAATGGCGTGGCTTCCGGATGAGGACCGTCGTCAAAACTTAAATAAAGTACCCTTTCTTGATTGGGCTTGCGCCAAATACAAGACCTATAAATAAGCCTTAACCAAAAGGGTGTTTTAATGAAATACATACTCAAAGATAAATGGTTCTTTTGCCCGTTTGCAACTTATCTTTGTAAAAATAAAGTGCACATGGAAAATTCGGCTGATCAAATGGTAAGAGTTAGGTTTGCCCCCTCACCCACCGGTGGTTTACACTTAGGTGGCGTACGTACTGTTTTATTCAATTATTTATTTGCAAAAAAATACAAGGGTCAATTTATATTAAGAATTGAAGATACCGATCAGTCTCGTTTTGTTCCAGGCGCTGAACAATATATTTTAGACACCCTTGCATGGTGTGGATTGACCCCAGATGAAAGTCCAGTTCATGGTGGCGCTTACGGCCCTTACAGACAAAGTGAGCGTAAACCAATGTATAAACAATATGCATCACAATTGATTGAGCAAGGCAATGCCTACTATGCTTTTGATACTGCCGAAGAATTGGATGCAAAAAGAAAAGAGATTCCAAATTTTCAATACAATCGTGCCACAAGAATGGGCATGAAAAATTCTTTGAGTTTGCCTGCAGAAGAAGTGACGCGATTACTCAATGAGAGTACCCCTTATGTAGTGCGTATCAATATGCCAGATTCAGAGGAATTGGTTTTTGAAGACCTGATTCGTGGCGAAGTAAAATTTGATACCAGCATGGTGGATGATAAAGTATTGTTGAAAGCGGATGAAATGCCCACCTATCATTTAGCGGTGGTGGTGGATGATTTTTTAATGAAAATTACCCATGCCTTTAGAGGAGAAGAATGGTTGCCAAGTGCGCCTGTTCATATTTTAGTTTGGAAAAATTTATTCGGTTTGGATCAGATGCCAAAATGGGCGCATCTTCCTTTAATCTTAAAACCAGACGGCAATGGTAAATTAAGTAAGCGTGATGGAGACCGACTAGGCTTTCCAGTGTTTGCAATGGACTGGACAGATCCAAATACAAAAGAACCAACGATTGGATTTAAAGAAAGAGGCTTCTTACCAGCAGCATTTGTTAACTTATTGGCGATGTTGGGATGGAATGATGGAACAGATCAGGAACTTTTCTCTTTAGACAGTTTGATTGAAAAATTTAGTTTAGATAGAGTGCACAAAGGAGGTGCTAAATTTGATTACGAGAAAGCGAAATGGTTTAACCAAGAGTGGATCAAACAATCCGACAATGCCTATTTAGCAAATTTAGTAACACCTTATTTTGAGGCTGCAAAAATTGAAATCCATGAACCAAGTTATTTGGTAAAAGTCATTGGACTCGTAAAAGAACGTTGCCAATTATTACCAGACTTCATTCCTCAATCATCCTTTTTCTTTACCGCAGCTACCGAAATAGATACGGCATCGATTCTGCCAAAATGGGACCCAGCAAAAGCAGCATTTTTTACATCAGTAATGGATGCCTATAAGCATAAGACAGTTCCCAATGACGCCACTTTATTGGAAGCGCATTTTAAATCAATGGCTACGGAACAAGGACTTAAACCAGGTGACTTAATGTTGCCCTTTAGGATCATGCTTGTAGGGGGTAAATTTGGCCCAGGTGTTTTTGATATTGTAGCGAATATTGAAACCCAAGACGCAGCAAAACGTATCCAATACTGTTTGGATTTGTTGTCAAAAAATTAATGTAAATTGTAGTAGATGCAAACAGAAAGACCCATAAGAGTTTTAGTAGCCAAAGTTGGATTAGATGGTCATGATCGTGGCGCAAAAGTGATTGCGACTGCGCTAAGAGATGCAGGCATGGAAGTGATTTATACTGGACTAAGACAAAGTCCCGAAATGGTTGTTCAAGCTGCATTACAGGAAGATGTGGATGCCATTGGTATTAGCATTTTATCTGGTGCACATATGACCGTGTTCCCTAAAGTATATCAATTGATGGTAGAGAAAGGATTGAAAGACGTTCTACTTACGGGGGGCGGCATCATTCCCGAAGAGGACAATAAAGTATTACAAGATATGGGTGTAGGCCATTTATTTGCGCCAGGTACCAACACAACAGATATCGCAGCATACATTAAAAAATGGGTTGCTGAAAACAGAAAATCGTAACCGACTATTTTACTTTTTATTTTTATTACACAATAAATTAACGTCTATGTCTTTTCAAACTTTGTTTACAAAAATGGAAGATCATACTTTGATCATTACCATCAATCGACCAGAGAAATTAAATGCATTGAACCAACAAGTCATGCAAGACTTAGACGCTGTATTTGATCGAGTGTATAAATTTCCAGAAATTAAATCGGTAGTCATTACAGGTGCGGGGCTAAAGAGTTTTGTGGCTGGTGCAGATATCAAAGAATTTGAAGACTTGTCTAAATCGGAAGCAACAGCTTTGGCTAAAAGAGGACAGGATGTGTTTTTTAAAATTGAAAATTCGCCTAAGCCAGTGATTGCCTGTGTGAACGGATTTGCTTTAGGTGGTGGATGCGAGTTAGCAATGAGTTGTCATTTTATCATTGCATCGGACAATGCTATTTTTGGTCAGCCCGAAGTGAACCTAGGTATTATGGTAGGCTATGGTGGATCTCAAAGATTGACTCAAAAATTAGGCAAAGCCAGGGCTATGGAAATGGTGATTACAGGTAACAATATCAAAGCCGAACAAGCTTTACAATATGGCTTGGTAAATTATATAGTGCCTCAAGCTGAACTACTAGACAAGGCATTTTCTTTATTAGCTGCTGCACATACCAAGGCGCCACTAGCCATCGCCAACTCCATCAAAGCTGTCAATGCTGCCTGGGATGAGTCTGTCAACGGATATGAAGTGGAAGCCAACCTATTTGGCGATTGCTTTATCTCAGCAGATTGCAAGGAAGGCATCCAAGCCTTTATTGAAAAAAGAAAACCGCATTTTACAGGGCATTAACCCATTTTTTACCTGAATTAAATGATCCTAACTGACACAATTTTATAATTGCTGTCATACCTTTGCGGTATTAAATCTGCAAGTATGGAATATAGAATCGAGAAAGACACCATGGGTGAAGTGAATGTACCAGCTCATGTTTATTGGGGTGCTCAGACGCAAAGAAGTATCGAGAATTTTAAAATTGCACAGGACATCAACAAGATGCCTAAAGAAATTATTAAAGCATTTGCGTATTTAAAAAAAGCAGCTGCCTTGACTAATTTTGATGCTGGTATTTTACCAAAAGAAAAATGTGATTTAATTGGTCAAGTCTGTGATGAAATTCTTGCAGGTAAATTAGAAGACCAATTCCCATTAGTGGTATGGCAAACAGGCAGTGGCACACAAAGCAATATGAATGTAAACGAAGTGATTGCTTACCGTGGTCACGTGCTTCAAGGTGGCAGCTTAAATGACAAAGAGAAATTCTTACATCCTAACGACGACGTGAATAAATCACAGTCTTCCAATGATACTTTCCCAACCGCGATGCATATTGCAGCCTACCAAATTTTAAAAGAAGTGACCATCCCTGGTATCACCGCTTTAAAAAATACTTTGGATGCAAAGAGTGCGGCTTATATGCATATTGTAAAAATTGGTCGTACCCATTTTATGGACGCGACTCCTTTAACATTAGGTCAAGAAATAAGTGGTTATGCAAGCCAATTAAAACATGGGTTAAAAGCAATTCATAACACATTAGATCATTTAAGTGAATTAGCACTAGGTGGAACAGCTGTAGGAACAGGTATCAATACACCAAAGGGTTATTCAGAAAATGTAGCTAAGCATATTGCTCATCTTACTGGATTGCCATTTGTGACTGCAGAAAATAAATTTGAAGCACTGGCTGCACACGATGCGATTGTAGAAGCGCATGGCGCATTAAAAACGGTTGCTGTAAGCTTAATGAAGATTGCCAACGATGTGCGTATGTTGTCTTCTGGACCTCGCTCTGGTATTGGTGAAATTTTTATCCCAGACAACGAGCCAGGTTCTTCTATCATGCCAGGCAAAGTGAATCCTACGCAGTCAGAAGCATTGACAATGATCGCGGCACAAGTCATGGGCAACGATGTAGCGATTAATGTGGGTGGATCGATGGGTCATTTTGAATTGAATGTTTTCAAGCCAGTGATGATTTATAATTTCTTACACAGTGCAAGATTGATTGGAGATGGATGTGTAAGCTTCAATGATAAATGTGCAATTGGCATCGAACCAATCGAAGCGAATATCAATAAGCACGTGAATAATAGTTTGATGTTAGTGACTTCTTTGAATACGAAGATCGGGTATTATAAGTCTGCAGAGATTGCACAAAAAGCACATAAAGAAGGGACTACCTTAAAAGAAATGGCGGTGAAATTAGGATACGTTACTCCAGAAGAATTTGATGCATGGGTAATACCAGCCGACATGGTCGGATTGTAATTTTTTTGAAATTCATATAGTAGAATATATACTATTTCTAGGCTCTCTAAAAACGTTCGCTACGAAATAGTATATATTCTACTTTTCTTTTTACAAAAAATCTTAGTGCACTCTTTCTCCGTTAGAGTAAGTCTTCAAGACTTTAATTTGCAGGATACTATCTGTAGGCACTTTCATTAAGTCTTTATCAAGTAAGATGAAGTCTGCTTTCTTTCCTACTTCTATAGAGCCCACTTGCTTTTCCATACGGTTGGCTTTCGCGGCCCATATCGTCATTCCACGGATGGTTTGTTCGCGTGTCAATGCATTCTCCATTTGGAATCCACCTGCTGGAAATCCTTTGGCATCCTGTCTTGCAACTGCTGCTAAAAATGTTTTGAATGGATTGATTTCTTCTACCGGAAAATCTGTACCCAATGGCAACCATCCATTTTGATTCAATAATTGTTGAAATGCATAGCCACCTTTTAAACGCTCAGCACCTAGTCTCTCTCCAGCCCAATACATATCGCTTGTGGCATGGGTTGGTTGCACCGAAGGAATGATGCTATACTTTCCAAAATAATCAAAGTCAGCTGGATTTAAAATTTGTGCATGTTCAATACGCCATCTTTTATCGTTCTTTCCTTTTAAATATTTTTCATATACTTTTAACACGACTCTATTTGCACTGTCTCCAATCGCATGCGTACACATCTGAAAATCGGTGTTGATTAATTTTGCTGCCACTGAATCAAAATGCGCTTGACTACTTAATAAGAACCCACCCCAGCCTGGTTGATCCGAATAATGCGCTATCAATGCGGCACCTCTTGACCCAAGCGCACCATCACCATATACTTTCACGCCTTTTACCATTAGTCGATCAGTGGTATATCCATTATTGGTAAAATAAGAAGAAGCATATGAAGCTGGTTTATCACTTAACATCACATACAAACGCATTTTTAGATCATTGCTTTTTTGTAGTGCATCAATCATATCAATGTCATTTGGATTTAAACCACAATCTGTAATAGTCGTTAACCCTGTTGCGAAACAATTTTTTTGAGCTGCTGTTAACCAATTTTTATAATCCTCCTTGGTTGCTGCTGGTACATTTCTTTCTACCACGCCTACTGCATTGTCAATTAATAAGCCGGTCAACTTTCCACCTGCCACCACAAAGTCGCCTCCTTCCATCGTCTGCCCTGCTTTCACCCCAGCAATTGACAATGCTTTTTCATTGGCAATACTTGCATGGCCATCCACGCGTTCTAGCAAGACTGGACGATCAGGAAATAAGGCATTCAATTGCACATTGGTTGGAAATGCTTTGCCAGGAAATCTATTTTGATCCCATCCTCTTCCACGAATCCATCCATTACCCGGATGTGTTGCCACAAATGCTTTCACACGATCTAACACTTCTTCCCATGAATTTGCAAACATCAAGTCTACTGCATATAAAGATTGACCATACCCTAGAAAGTGCGCATGCCCATCTATAAATCCAGGATACACCGTGGCGCCTTTTGCATCCACCACAGAATCTGCTTGATAAGTTTTTAAGATCTCGTCATTGGTGCCCACAGCCACAATCTTGCCATCCTGCACTGCCATTGCTTCTGCCACAGTAAAGTTTTCGTTGACTGTATAAATCTGTGCATGGTGCACGACTAAGTCTACTCTTTGATTGATACATGAACTGAATAACACAATAATAGCAATCGCAAATAATTGACGCATGGGATTTAATTTAGAAAATAAAAATAAGGAAAAAAAATAAGGAAATATAACTAGTTCAACAATTCACAAGGCTTAAGACCTGTATGTTTTTTGAAGGCAGCAGAAAAATGGGAGATGGATGAGTAGCCTAATAAAGCAGACACATCGGTCACACTTAAAGATTTCTCGTACAATAAATATTTTGCATGTTCCATTCTTTGCTGTTGGTAGAAGTCAAAAATGGTGGTACCAAAAACCTCTTTGAAGCCTTTCTTTAAATAGCATTCGTTCATGGCTACTTTACGACTCAATTCCTTAATGGTAATAGGATCTCCAATATGTTGTAATAAAATTTCTCTTGCTAAATAGATGCTTTCTTTGCCGCGATCGTCTGATAAGAATTTGCATGCAAAGCCTTCTTCTTTTTCATCTACAATGCATTCTAAACTAAATAAAAGTAGTTCATGAATTTTAGCATTGATAAAAATATTTTCCAAAGACCCTGTATAGCTATAGTTCAACAAAGAATCCAATGTGCCGCGTTTACGCATACATAGAGGAAATGTTTTTACAAATGCATTGGGATGTTTGAAAGCCAATACTTCATCCTTACGATTATTCAATTTTACATTGTGTACAAATTGATGTAAAAATGTTGAAGTAAAATGGAAAGAGAAAACGTCTATCGTTCTAAGTGGACCCGCACAATCTTCGGTTGGTAATTGACTGCAATTACCACATAATTTATTTTCACAATAACGATTCCCTGAAATACAAAATCTTAGTTCTAAAAAGTTATCAGAAGGACGTTTTGCATTGTAGTGATAAATAAACATCCCCGTGTCCTCTAATTCTGCAGGTGCCTGGGAATAATAACGATGGATGGTGTACTGTGTAGAGCCAGGAATGAGCTGTTCTTTTTGGTACAATAAAGCCATGCCAGCAAAGCCATTGGGCTGTTTCACTTGTTTTAATATGTCGTTGGCTACCATCATTGAACTGCAAATTTAAACTATAAACAACAAATGGAATAAAAAGGTTCAAAAGATGACCTTAAAATGACGCAAAATAAGCCCCAAAATCGCGTCCTTATTTAAAAATTATATTGCCCTAGTCGATCCTATTTTGAAATCAATTTAAAGGCCGTTTTTAGCCTCATTTTTGGAAGCTGCGCAATAAGTCTATCCATTTTTATGGGGATAACTATAGCGGCTTGAATACGTCTTAAAAGAAGATAAATTTCTTAAATTTGTATGCGCTCAAGTCGCCCTATAAAACAAAAAATTCGCACCCATTATGTCAGAAGATTTACAACACCCAGATTCGGCCGAAAACAAGAACTATGGCGCCGATAGTATCCAGGTATTAGAAGGATTAGAAGCCGTAAGAAAACGCCCTGCCATGTATATTGGCGATGTGGGCATGAAAGGTTTACACCACTTAGTATATGAAGTCGTAGATAACTCTATTGATGAAGCTTTAGCTGGTTATTGTTCTCATATCGAAGTGGCTATTCATACAGATAATTCAATCAGTGTTCAAGACAATGGTCGTGGTATCCCAACTGCGATGCATACCAAAGAAAAAAGATCTGCACTAGAAGTGGTTATGACGGTATTACACGCAGGTGGCAAGTTTGATAAAAACACTTACAAGGTATCTGGTGGATTACATGGTGTGGGTGTAAGTTGCGTGAATGCATTGAGTACAAAATTATTAGTGACAGTTCAACGTGAAGGCAAAATATTTGAGCAAGAATACTGTATTGGAGCGCCACAATATGCAGTAAGAGAAGTAGGTACAAGCGATAAGACTGGCACTAGAGTGCACTTTTGGCCTGATACGACCATCTTTCAAGAAACGGTTTACCGTAGAGAAATTTTAGAAGGTCGTTTACGTGAATTATCTTATTTGAATAAGCGCATTACAATCACATTAACCGATTTAAGAGAATTAGATGAAGCAGGTGCCCCTTATGTGAGCCATTTTTATAGCGAAGGAGGTATCATTGAATTCGTACAAATGTTGGATAAAAATGGTAACAGAAATCCAATTATTGCAGCGCCTTTATATGTAGAAGGTTTAGACGAGGCGTCCAATGTCATGGTAGAAGTTGCATTGACTTACAACGATGATTTTAAAGAAAATATTTTCTCTTACGTAAATAATATCAATACCATTGAAGGTGGTACACACGTTACTGGTTTTAGAACTGCTTTAACGCGTGTATTCAAAAGCTATGGTGACAAGGAAGGCTTATTTGAAAGAGCAAAAGTGACTGTAGAAGGGGATGATTTCAGAGAAGGTTTAAGTGCCATTATTTCTGTGAAAGTGCCTGAACCTCAATTTGAAGGTCAAACAAAAACTAAATTAGGGAATAGTGAAGTGAGTGGTGTGGTTCAAACAACCGTTGCTCGTGCTTTAGAAGCCTATTTAGAAGAAAACCCAAAGGAAGCAAAATATGTAATTTCTAAAATTGTACTTGCCGCCCAAGCCCGCGTTGCTGCTAAGAAAGCACGTGATATGGTGCAAAGAAAGACGGTACTTTCTGGTGGTGGTTTGCCTGGTAAATTAGCGGATTGTTCTGAGCGTGATCCTGAAAGATGTGAGTTATACCTTGTCGAGGGAGACTCTGCAGGTGGAACAGCAAAGCAAGGTCGTGAAAGATCTTTTCAAGCGATCCTGCCTTTGCGTGGTAAAATATTGAACGTAGAAAAAGCAATGGAACATAAGATTTATGAAAATGAGGAGATCAGAAATATGTATACTGCATTAGGTGTAACAGTGGGAACACCTGAAGATCCTAAAGCATTGAACATTGCGAAATTGCGTTATCATAAATTAATCATCATGACCGATGCCGATGTGGATGGATCACATATCGCCACATTGATTCTTACATTCATCTTTAGGTATATGAAAGAGTTGGTACAAAATGGGTATGTCTATATTGCGCAGCCGCCATTGTATTTAGTGAAGAAAGGTAAGGATCAAGAATATGCTTACAGTGAAGAACAAAGAAAAGGCTTGGTAACCAAATTAGGAGGTGGAAATGATAGTTCTGTAACGATTCAAAGGTATAAGGGTCTGGGTGAGATGAACGCGGACCAATTATGGGAAACGACCATGGATCCAAGTAGGAGAACATTGAAACAAGTGACCATTGATAGTGCTGCTGAGGCGGATAGAATCTTTAGCATGTTGATGGGTGACGAAGTGGCTCCTAGAAGGGAATTCATTGAATCTCACGCCAAATATGCCAAAATTGACGTTTAAGGGCCTTATTTAAGGGGAATTTATAAACATTTAACAAATAATAGGATAATTCAAACCTAGCATACCAATAAATAAACTAATTTCAACTAGCATTTTAAAAATTAAAATATATACAAAATGGACACTTCAAAAATGATCAAAGCTTACTGCTTGAAAACAAAAGAAAAAAATGTGCCAATGATGGACGCTGTTATCACTAAGACTGCTAAAGGCGGTTACATGGCTGGCGGTCACGATGGTAAAGGAAATAAAATGGCAGCTATCATGAGCGAAACAAATGCTTTAAAAGCAATCGCTGATGGTGTAGCAACAAAAGGATTTTAGTTGATCTGCTTAATTGCATAAACTAATAAAAAAAGCCTCTGAGTTATCAGAGGCTTTTTTTATGCTATTTCTTATCCCCGACCACTCCGTGGTGGATTTTTGTCAGTGTGGCAAAGCAATGCTCCATACTCTTGATATCCTTAATGATTAAAATAAAGGTTTTCCCTACTTGCTTAAAATGCGCATTGTTCATAGCAGTTTGTGTATAGCTTAATAAGCCTTTAAAAATGGCACTTTCATAATAAGGAGAATCTGGACGATTGATAAAGAAGCACCTTAAAGTCTCCTCCTTCAAAGTCATTTTTTCAAAACCCAATCCAATCGCCAATCGTCTTGACTGGATGGTCGTAAACAAGGAAGCAACTTGTTTAGGCATGGGCCCAAAACGATCGATTAATTCTATTTTCATTGCCTCTAATGCTGCATCATCCTCTGATTGATCCAATCTAGTATACAATGAAAGCCTTTCTCCAATACTTTCTACATAATTATCTGGTAGCATGATCTCTAAGTCGGTATCAATCGCACAGTCTTGCACAAAATCATCCTGTTTACTAATTTCCTCTACAAATAATTCTTTGAAATCCGAACGCTTTAATTCACGCACTGCTTCTGCTAATATTTTTTGGTACATTTCAAATCCAATCTCCGCCATGAACCCACTTTGTTCACCTCCTAATAAATTACCTGCGCCTCTAATATCCAAATCACGCATGGCGATTTGGAAACCAGAACCCAACTCACTAAACTGTTCTAAAGTTTGTAATCGCTTGCGTGAATCATCTGGTAAAGTGCTCATTGGTGGCGCCAATAAATAACAAAATGCTTTTTTGTTACTACGTCCTACCCTGCCTCTTAATTGGTGTAAATCACTCAATCCAAATTGATGTGCATTGTTGATGATGATGGTATTTACATTTGGAATATCTACCCCACTCTCTACAATATTGGTACAAACCAACACATCATACCTACGTTCTATAAAATCAAATATCTTTTCTTCTAATTGGTGCCCTTCTAATTGCCCATGTGCAAATCCAATACTTAAATCGGGGCAAAGCTTTTGGATCATCGCGCACATTTCTGCTAAACCTTGCACTCTGTTATGGATGAAAAAAACCTGTCCACCTCTTTCTGTTTCAAAGTAGATGGATTCTCGTATGATGTCCTCATGAAACACTTGCACCTCGGTATGAATAGGTTGTCTATTTGCTGGTGGCGTGTTGATAATGCTTAAATCCCTTGCACCCATTAAACTAAAATGGAGGGTTCTTGGTATGGGCGTGGCAGTCAAGGTCAAGCAATCTACATTGGTTCTTAAGGTCTTTAATTTTTCTTTATGTCCTACACCAAATTTTTGCTCCTCATCAATCACCAATAAACCAAGGTCTTTGAAATGCACTTCTTTCCCTAAGATACCATGTGTGCCTACTAGAATATCAATCTTCCCTTCCTTTACTTTGGCAATGGTTTCTTTTTTCTGGGCGGATGATTTAAATCGATTTAAGAAATCAATTTCTACTGGAAAATCCTTGAGTCTTTCTTTAAATGTTTTAAAATGCTGAAATGCTAAAATAGTGGTTGGTACCAATATCGCTACTTGCTTTCCATCGATAGCTGCCTTAAATGCTGCTCGAATGGCCACTTCGGTTTTACCAAAACCAACATCCCCGCATACCAGTCGATCCATTGGGGCTGGCGCTTCCATATCTTTTTTTACATCCGCTATTGCTTTAGCTTGATCAATGGTGTCTTCATAAATAAAGGATGCTTCTAATTCATGCATCATATAATTATCAGGGGTAAATGCAAATCCAGTTTGGGCTTTTCTTTGAGCGTATAATTTAATTAAATCAAAAGCAATGGATTTTACTTTTGCCTTGGTCTTATCTTTTAATTTTACCCAAGCATCGGAACCTAATTTATTTACTTTTGGTGGCGTTCCTTCCTTGCCCGTATATTTTGATACCTTATGAAGTGAGTTGATATTCACATACAAAATATCACTATCCTTATAAATAATTCTCACAGCCTCCTGCATCATGCCATTTACTTCGATCTTCTGTAATCCACTATACACGCCTACTCCATGGTCTATATGGGTCACATAATCGCCCGGATGCAAGTCGCTCAATGTACGCAGTGTGATGGCCTTATTTTTACTATAGGCTTGCTTGACTTTGTATTTATGGTATCGCTGAAAAATTTGATGATCGGTATAACAAACCATTTTATGATCATGATCTATAAAACCTTCATGAATATTTTTCACGATTGGGGTAAACTGAATTTCAGTTTTTAAATCAGTAAAAATAGCATGTAAACGTTCTAATTGTTTGGCTTGTTCAGCAAATAAAAATAGGTCATAGCCTTTCTTTTCAAATTCTTGCAAGTTGGCAATTAAATATTGAAACTGCCTATTGAAACTGGGCTGTACCTGTGTACTAAAAGCTATTTTTTGTTTGGTTAAATTGGCATGAAAGCCCCATTCAATAATAGGTTTTTTCAATACTTGTGCAACAACAGCATCAACAGGAACAAAGTCATCTTTGTCTGTGTTTTTCTTATGTGCATCTGAATCATCTGTTAATTTAACGATAGGCGCATGTAATAAAAACGCTTCCAATGCTTCAATTTGATCATGTCCTTTTTGCTCAATCAAGGTCCAATCCTTCAACCATACCACCGTGTTCTCTGCAACAAATTCCATGAATGGAATTTTGATTGTATCCTCAAACTGCGTCGTCACATTAGGGATAATATTTACTTGCAATAATTTTCGTTCACTCAATTGAGTGGCTGGATCAAATAAACGAATACTATCCACTTCCTCGCCAAATAGTTCTACGCGATAGGGTTTTTCATTACCAAATGAATAGATATCAAAAATGCCTCCTCTTAATGCAAATTGTCCAGGCTCGTATACAAAATCAGTTCGCTCAAATCCATACTCAACAAGCCTTTCCATCAAGGCATCTAGCCCAAGTGTATCATTGGTTTTTATTTGGATAATATTATCTTGTAAGGTTTTAGGCATGATCACTTTTTCAAAGAATGCCTCAGGATAAGTCACCACAATTTTCTTATTGCCTCCCATGGATAATTTAGTCAAGGCCTCCGTTCTCAACATCACATGTGAAGGATTCAACCAACTAAAATTTTGACTCGTTTTAAAAGAAGAGGGAAAATAAAACAAGTCCATCGCGCCTGTGATACTTTCTATAGAATTATAAAAATAGGCCGCTTCCTCTGCGTCATTTAATACAATCACATGATTGTATGTTGCAGTTTTTGGCTCCGTGAAAATGTGTCTTAAAATAAAAGCTGGAGAAGATCCGTTCAGGTTTTGTAAGTGCACCTGAAATGGTGTATTGGCGGAACTAGACATAGCAATCCCGTCTACTATTTTTTTTAGTAGGGGGGATGCATCATACCGATCAAACAATGATTGTTCGTTCATAGTTCAGTCCGCAAAGATACAATCAATAAATGGATGAAGCGATGATTGAAAGGTCAATTTCTTGGTATTGATGCTTCAATACTTCCACAAAAGCAACGCCTGTATTACCAGAAAAATAAGGAATATAGACCCCCTCTTGATAGCCTAATACAATGCTATATTTTCCTGGAGCCAATCTGATCTTAAATTTTCCAGTATTATTTGAACGAACCTGCTTAATCAATCTAGCCTTTATCCCTTTTGCATAATTGCCTTCTTGACCAATCAACTGGTGCACATTGACTGCTTCATAAATATAGACCATGGTCGCAATTGGACTTCCCTTCTGCTTAGCACTACCTTTCAAAGGCATGGCTGTATTGTTTTCTATCAATACATGGCCCTTGATGCCTTGTGGAAGCATGCAAAAACCCATGAGCATTGGTGCTAAACAAAATAAGAGGCAAAATTGGATGGCATATTTGCGCATGGAAAAGGTTTGTTTAAAGTTACATTTTTATGCTTCAACTTGATTTAATTTCAAAGATTTGATATAAATTTAGATTTATGAAAATACGCCTTTTACTCCCCCTTATTTTTGTATTCACAGCAAACATTTTAAATGCACAGGATGCAACAAAAAAAGAAGTGTTAATGCAAACTTCTAAAGAACTTGCTTTGGAAGCACGGAATAAATTTTCTAAAGCAGTTATTGCAGCGAAAGAAAAAGGATGGCCGATCCAGTACGCTTCTCAAAATCAAAACAATGCAAAATTAATTGGTGTTGATGAAAAAGGATGGCCTAAATATTATATTGGTTTTGCAGACCCAGTTCAAGCAATCACCATCAACGCAAATAAGTTATGGCCTGGCGCAGCATCTAATTTAAACTTAAGTGGATCGGATGATAAAATGACCAATAAGTTGGGCGTTTGGGACGAAGGCAGTCCGTTGTTAACGCATAAAGAATTCACAGGTAGAATTTCGCAAAAAGACAACGCTAAAGATGTCGTAACGCATAGTACGCATGTGGCCGGTATTGTGATGAGCAAAGGATTGAACCAACTCTCTAAAGGGATGGCTTATAATGTGAAGGGGATTCTTGATTACGATTGGAATAACGACTTATCAGAAATGTCTGCAGCAGCCGCAAATGGCTTGCTTATTTCAAACCATTCCTATGGGACCGTAACAGGTTGGAATTACAACAGCGATTCTGCTCGTTGGGAGTTCAATGGCAGGTTCAATGAAAAGGAAGATTATCGATTTGGATTGTATGACTATGATGCACAAATAAACGATTCTATTGCATATAATGCCCCTAATTATTTAATTGTTTTTGCTGCAGGTAATAACAGAACAAGCGTTGGCCCTGCGGTAGGACAAACTTATTGGAGAAGAAACGAATCAGGCAGAATGATCAATGCAGGTGCTCGACCTTCGGACATTAATAGTAATGATAGTTATGGCAGCATCTCCACAGATAAAAATGCAAAAAATGTGCTCACAGTTGGTGCAGTTTTTGGCATACCCTCTGGATACAATAAAAAAGAAGATGTAGTCATTAGTAATTTTAGTTCATGGGGACCAACAGATGATGGCAGAATCAAGCCAGATATTACGGCACAAGGGGTTGCAGTCTATGCCCCTATTGCCTCAAACGATTCAAGTTATGGATACCTGAATGGTACTTCTATGGCTGCTCCTGGGGCTGCAGGAAGTTTACTATTATTACAAGAATTAGGTCATCGTTTCACAGCCAATGGTGCTCCAAGAATTTTAAAATCAGCGACTGTTAAAGGGCTTGCGATTCACACGGCGAATGAAGCGGGTTTATATCCTGGGCCAGATTATAAATTTGGTTGGGGATTGCTAAATATTTCCGAAGCTGCTGAAGTTTTAAATACTGCACTGACCAATAACAATAGTGCTACTAGTCCTCATTTTGTATATGAGAATACTTTACTTAACGGAGAAAGCAAGTCCTACACCATCACTGCTTCTGGAACTAGACCTGTAAAAGCAACTATTGTGTGGACGGATATTAAGGGTAGTGCAAGTGAATTATTGAATGACGCTAATCCGGAACTTGTCAATGACTTAGATTTAGTAATTACACAGGGCAATAAGACACATAATACTTGGAATTTAAGTCCAAGCAGTCCGGACAACCAAGCATTCAAAGGAATCAATAATGTGGACAATGTTGAAAAAGTGGAAGTAGACACTAGTTTAGTGGGAACCAATTACACGGTGACTGTTAAACATAAAGGGACCCTTGAAAGAGGACAACAAAATTATGCTTTGATCATTAGTGGCGCAGGCGGCACAGCCTATTGTAGTTCTGCAGCAACAACTACTGCTGGAACCAAGATAGATAGCATTCAATTAAACAATGTCAAATTCTCAAAAACTACAGCAGATAATTACGTTGACAATACCGCATTATTTATCAATGGCGAGTCCAATGGTACCATTTCTTTATTCATGAAATTAAGTAGCGCGGACGCATCCAATAGCAATCGATTTGTAAAAGTTTTTATTGATTATAATAACAATGGTGTTTTTGATGCCAATGAACTAGCACATACAAGTGCAGCCATCACCAATGGAGACTATAGTGCAAATTTTAATTTAATTAGCAATTTAATTGTCAATCAATTCACGAAACTTCGTGTGGTAGTGACTGAAGCAGCTTCTGCATCTACTGTAATTGCATGTGGTAGTTATACAGCTGGTGAAACCCAAGATTATACCCTAAGAGTGGTGAACCCGTCTAATGATATTCAACTAATGGAGATTACCAATCCGGTGGGTGGTGTGTCAGAAAAATCGGTACAATACGTTACGGTTAAAGTAGCAAATAATGGAACAAAGCAATTGACTAATATTCCACTTAGCTTAGAAGTAAAAAAAGGCAATACCATTATTTTAAATCTAAAAGAAACATTTACGGGTAGATTGTATGGATCAGAAATTATGTCCTATACCTTCCAAACGCCTATGCCAATTGAACTAAGTCAGAATTATACGATCACTGCCAATGCAAGTCTTGCAAATGACCAACAGCCAGAAAATAATTCAATGATTGCTAACATTATCAGCGCTAGCTCAAGTCCAGCTATTACTGGTTCTGCAACAGGTTGTAATGAAAATGTTCAATTACTGGTAAGTAACCCAAAAGGCGATGATCAATACCTTTGGTATGACAAGAACAATGATGTAAGCAGACCAATTGCCAAAGGGTCTGTCATTAGAACCTCTACCACCGCAAAAAATGTATATGTTGGAAAAGGTTGGAATGGATTTATTGGGCCTAAAGACAATACCACATTAAGCAATACAGGTGGCTACAATAATTGGGGTAGCAGCTATGGAGAATTCATTCGATTCAATACAACAGGACCATTAAGATTAGAAACTACAAAATTATATACCGGCTATGCAGGTAAAATTGAACTTGAATTAAGGTCTCTTAGCACTTTCACAGATTCCACCTATTCCTACTTCCCTTCTCAAACTCAAAAAACGATTTTGCATGTTGGTGCTAGTAGTCCTTCTCCAACACCAGCAACAGGTAGTCTTGGATCTGGCACCCCAACACCTTTTGTACAAGGAGATACAGGAAGAATTTATGCCATCAATATGAACTTAAGCCAAGCTGGAAATTATATATTGATTGCACGTTGTTTAGATAGTGCAACTATTTTTAGAAATAATTTAATCACCACCAACAATCATCCATTTGGTCCAACAGTACTTGCGAGTATTACTGGTAACTGGGCAGGCGCTAATTTTGAGAAGTTTTATTACTTCTTTTACAACATGCAAATTAGCACTCCTGAACATGAAAAATCATTGACCACAATCCCAGTCATTTTAACCGCTAAACCTATAATTACACAAATAGGCATCGATAGCTTAAGTACCACCACAGCAGATACTTATCAATGGTTCATCAATGATGAATCCATCGCAGGTGCCACAAAAAGTGGTATAAAAATTACTAAAAACGCCATGTATAAAGTCAGTGCAACGATTGGTACTTGTACCAATTATTCTGATAATAAATTGGTGCTCATTACTGATATCCCTCAAGCTCCTACCAAAGAGATTGGATTAAAAATTGTTTCGACAGATTATATTGAAAATATCATTAAAGGCAATCAGTTCTATATTCAATTTAATAATATCAAGACCAATGCCATTGGATTAAGTATTATGAACAGCAGTGGTCAAACCGTATTTCAGAAAGATAAACTCAATAATCAGAATACGGCTCAAACAGTGCAAGTTCCAACCTTCTCGACTGGTATCTATTATGTAAAGGTATTTGCTAATAATAAAGTATACGTTCAAAGCGTATTCGTCACCAATAATTAATTCATTATGTTACAGCCTTGGCAAGATGCGGTCGTTACCAAAATTGTACAAGAAACGCCTACCACAAAGCGTTTCTTCCTTGCCTTGACGAGTGTTAGTGTATTTGACTTTACGCCGGGACAATTTGTAACATTAGACCTGCCCATCCACGAGCAAAAAAATAAGCGATGGAGAAGTTATTCCATTGCTTCTGCACCAAGCAATAACAATGAATTTGAATTGGTGATTGTACATTTAGAAGGAGGCTTAGGTACTACTTATTTATTCAACGAAGTCGCTGTTGGCACGACCCTTTTAATGAGAGGACCACAAGGTGTTTTTATTTTACCAAAAGAAATCAACACCGACTTATATTTTATCTGCACTGGAACAGGCATTGCGCCATTTAGATCCATGCTAATAGACATCCATCAAAAGAAAACACCGCACCATAGTATGCATTTATTATTTGGATGCAGAAAATATACTGATTGCTTGTACGGTGAAGAATTAAAAGCTTTAGAAGCCGCAGAATCTGAATTTTATTATCATCCAAGCTTTTCTAGAGAAACCGAAATGCGTGAAGGCGCACAACTGGGTTATGTGCATGCCACGTATAAAAAATTATTAGCATCAGGTGCTAGCAAAGATGCCCATTTTTATATCTGTGGCTGGAAAAATATGGTGGACGAAGCAAGAGCGACCTTAACCGATTTAGGCATCCCAAAAACTCAAATTCATTTTGAATTGTACGGCTAAAAAAAACGCCCAAGTGAAAATCATTTGGGCGTTTTTTAAAGTTTAAATTAGTCTATGCAATATGTTTTAACACTAATGCTTTGACTTCACTCATTGGTATTCTTTCCTGTAACATGCTATCTCTAAAACGAATGGTGACTGTATTGTCTTCTTTTGTTTGATGGTCAATCGTTACGCAGAATGGTGTTCCAATGGCATCCTGTCTTCTGTAACGCTTTCCAATCGCATCTTTTTCTTCATAAAAGCAATGGAATGATGGCTTGCATTCATCCATCAAAGCTTTAGCCAATTCAGGAAGTCCATCTTTTTTAGTCAATGGCAATACGGCTAATTTTAATGGCGCCAATTTTGTAGGTAAATGCAAGACGACTCTTGAATCGGTCGTGCCATCTTCTTTTTGAATGGTTTCTTCTTCATAGGAATTGGATAAAATCAATAAGAACATTCTATCTAAACCAATCGAAGTTTCAATCACATAAGGCACATAGTGCTGATTGATTTCTGTGTCAAAATATTGCAATTTCTTTTTACTGAATTCCTGATGACGTGTTAAATCATAATCTGTTCTTGAGTGAATTCCTTCTACTTCTTTAAATCCAAATGGAAATTCATACTCAATATCTAAAGCGGCATCTGCGTAATGGGCTAATTTAATATGGTCATGAAAACGGTATTTATCTGCTGCAATACCCAAACCTAAATGCCAATTCATGCGCTCATTTTTCCAATGCTCATACCACTCTTTTTGAGTACCTGGCTTTACAAAAAATTGCATTTCCATTTGCTCAAACTCACGCATTCTAAATATAAACTGACGCGCCACAATTTCATTTCTAAAGGCCTTCCCTGTTTGTGCAATGCCAAAAGGAATTTTCATCCTTGCCGTTTTTTGCACATTCAAAAAATTAACAAAAATGCCTTGCGCAGTTTCTGGTCTTAAATAAATGGTATTGGCATCTTCTGCTACTGAACCTAATTCGGTAGAGAACATCAAATTGAATTGACGAATCTCTGTCCAGTTGCTTGTGCCACTTACACTACACTGTATTTTATTTGTTTGAATCAATGCACCTAAACCAGCAAAATCGTCATTCGCTAATAAGACTTCCATATCTGCAATAAGTTGCTTTGCACGATCACGTAATGCAGCTCCACCATCATTAGCCTTAGCAGCTTCTTCTATCAACTTATCTGCATGTGCTTCGATCAAATGATCTACACGATACCTTTTTTTACTGTCCTTATTGTCAATCAATGGATCACTAAAACTATCCACATGTCCACTCGCCTTCCAAGTAGTTGGGTGCATAAAAATAGCAGCGTCAATACCTACAATATTTTCGTTCATCTGCGTCATGCTCTTCCACCAATCATCACGAATGTTCTTTTTTAATTGCGCACCATAAGGGCCATAATCATACACTGCACTTAATCCATCATAGATTTCACTACTAGGAAACACGAATCCGTATTCTTTAGCATGCGAAATGATTGCTTGTAATGTATTGTCTGTAACTGTCTTACTCATAGTTTGCAAATATAGGTTGAGAAAGGATTATGGTTGTAATTTTTCATTGTTTTGGTGCCTTTCTTTATCTCGAATGGTTTTCTTTTGGATATTTTTCTCCAATGCCGTAGTCAAATCAACACCAGTTTGATTGGCTAAGCAAATCAACACAAAGAGTACATCCGCCATCTCATCCCCAAGTTCGGCACTTGCTTCGTTATTTTTAAAGGATTGATCCCCATACTTACGCACCATTAACCTAGACAGTTCCCCTACTTCTTCCATCAAGACACCCAAATTGGTTAACTCACTAAAATAGTTCACCCCAACGGTCTTGATCCATTGGTCCACCTGGTCTTGTGCTGCTTGAATTGTAATTTGATTGGACATATTAATCTCTGTTTTTTGAATCCATTAAAATAGTGACTGGGCCATCATTAATAAGTGCGACTTTCATGTCTGCCCCAAATTGTCCTGTGGCAATTGGCTTCCCAAGATCCTTTGTCAATTGAAGGATCATCTGCTCATAGATAGGAATCGCTATCTCTGGTTTTGCGGCTGCAATATAAGAAGGTCGATTCCCCTTTTTAGTGGCGGCATACAATGTGAATTGACTAATTAGCAAGATGGATCCACCCGTTTCTTGCAGGCTGTGATTCATAACCCCTTCTGCATCATCAAAAATCCGCATCTGCACCAGCTTATTAGAAATCCATTGAATATCCTCAATTGTATCCTCATTTTGAATGCCTAATAAGACCATTAAGCCTGCTTGAATGGCCCCAACAATCGCTCCGTCTACTTTGACACTGGCCTCCGACACTCTCTGTATTACAACTCTCATAAGGATGCTATTTACAACGTGAAGATAAACAAAACTATTTTCACTAATTTAGCTGTAATTTCAACACCTTGAGTAGTATTAAAAAATTAGTCAGTCAAACCGCATGGTACGGACTTAGTTCAATAGCCGCAAGGTTTATTAGCTATTTGCTTACCCCTTATTTAACCTATAAGCTTTCAGATATTGCTTATGGGGAGAATTCGATTGTCTATGCCTTTATCCCCTTCTTGAATGTCATTGTGGCCCACGGCATGGAGACTGCCTATTTTAAGTTTGGTACCAAAGAAAATGAGGAGGAGATTTATAATACCAGTAGCTTTTCCATGCTATTTGTCACCCTACTTGTGTTGATTGGCTTATTCACTTGGAAGCTTCCATTGGCTGAACTTTTACAAATTACTGCCCACCCCGAATACATTAGCTTACTAGCATGGATCGTTGCCCTAGATGCCTTGACGACCATTCCATTTTCAAGACTAAGATTGCAAGAACGTCCCAAGAAATTTGCCCTGATCAAAATTGTTGGCATCTTAATTAATATACTTGCCACCTACAGCTTCATCAGTCTCTTACCAAATTATGTTGCAACACATCCAAGTAGTTTTTTACAAGATCTGTATCGTCCAAATTGGGAAGTAGGTTATATTTTAATAGCGGGTATCGTGCAAAATGTTTTTGTAATGCTCTTGTTACAAAAAGAAATTAGATCCATCCGTTTTAAATTCAACTTTAAACTTTGGTGGAGCATGATGGCTTTTGCAGTGCCACTTATTTTAGTAGGATTTGGTGGGATGATCAATGAAACATTAGACCGTATCATGTTGGGATGGTGGGGCCCTGGAGCAACAGCAGATGAGAACAAGGCCATGGTGGGTGTGTATAGTGCGTGTTATAAATTAGCTATTTTAATTACCATCTCCATACAAGCATTCCGTATGGGTGCCGAACCATTTTTCTTCAAACAAGCGGAAACAGATCAAGCTCAAAAAACCTATGCTAAAGTCATGAAATTTTTTGTGATCAGTTTATGTGTGATGTTTTTATCTGTGATGCTATACATTGATATTTGGAAGTTATTTATTCAAAATCCAGCCATGTATGTAGGCCTTAAAGTAGTGCCTATTTTACTCATTGCAAATATGTTTTTAGGCGTATACTATAACTTAAGTATCTGGTACAAACTAAGTAACAAAACCATGGCAGGCGCCTGGATCACCTTATTAGGCGCATGCATCACGATTGTCATTAACTATTTAGCGATACCTCATTTTGGTTATATGGCAAGTGCTTGGGCTACCTTCTTTTGTTATGGCACCATGATGATTGTGAGTTATTTATGGGGACAGCAGGTTTATCCTGTGCCTTATGCCACCAAAAAATTAATTGCTTATTTCATCATTGCATTAATGGTGTATGGAATTAATTTATTGTTACATCTTGTTTCAACAAATCAACCTTTCAATTATTTATTTGCAACCATCTTACTTTTTGCATTCATCGTATTTGTTGCACGCATCGAAAGAAAAGATTTGCAATCCATCTTTAAAAAATAAAATTAGTGGCAGAAGATTTAGTACTCCATCATGGAGATAAAAAAACACAGTATGAATCCTTGATTCCTCAAATCAAAGGCTTAATGACTGGAGAGGATAATTTAATTGCCAACCTTGGTAATATTGCAGCAGCGCTTAAAGAACAGTTCAACTGGTTATGGGTTGGTTTTTATTGGGTAGTCGATGATGAATTGGTACTAGCCCCTTTTCAAGGTCCAGTGGCTTGCACAAGAATTAAGAAAGGCCGTGGCGTTTGCGGAACCTCTTGGGAAAAAGGGATCACCTTAATTGTGGAAGATGTTGAAAAATTTCCAGGACATATTGCTTGCAGTAGCGCATCCAGATCTGAAATTGTAGTACCTGTTTTTCAAAATGGTCAAATAGTTGGCGTTTTAGATGTTGATAGTACCGAATTAGCCCATTTTGATGCAATTGATCAAATGTATTTAGAGGAAATTGTCGGTTTCTTAGGCCAATTTTAAAAAATATCGTTTAAGTTTGCAACCCCTAAGCGGATGTGGCGAAATTGGCAGACGCACTAGACTTAGGATCTAGCGCCGCGAGGCGTGTGGGTTCGACCCCCTCCATCCGCACAGAAAAAGGCCCCAATTTGGGGCCTTTTTCCTATTATAATGCCTTATTTAAATCCAAAAATTGTACCTTCGCCCCCCTTAAACATTTCAATTAAGCAGTAAAAGCAAGACCTATGGCAACAATAAAAAGAACCAACATTGCACCTTTAAATGATCAATTAACGGTGACTATTTCAAAAGAAGACTATTTGTCAACTTATGAGACAACCTTAAAAAAGCAAGCCAAGACGGCTAATATCCCAGGATTCAGAAAAGGAATGGTGCCAGCAGGTATGATTAAAAAAATGTATGGACAAGCTGTTTTCACCGATGTGATTTTAAAATCGGTAGAGCAAGAGATGAACCAATATATTTCTAAAGAGCAGATTGATATTTTCGCTCAACCACTTCCATTGGCTACCGCATTTGCCAATATGGACCATAACAATCCAACTGATTATGATTTCTCTTTTGAAATTGGATTAAAGCCAAAGTTTGAATTAAAAGCAAAAGATATTAAAGTAAAGCGCTATCAAATTCAAGTAACGGACGAGATGATTCAAAGCGAAGTGGAGCGTCTGCAAATCAGAAATGGCAATATGACTGAACCCGAAACTTCAACAAGCGAAGACAATGTGTTGAACGTAACTTTTATTGAATCAGATAAAGACGGTAATGAAATTGAAGGGGGTATTAAAAAAGATAATTCTTTATTGATCAAATATTTTAGTGAAAACCAAAGAAAGCAATTCATTGGTAAGAAAAATGACGATACCATTGTCATTCAATTAAAGAAAGCCTTTGATGACAAAGAATTAGATATCATTTTAAATGATTTAGCATTAACAAAGGCCGATGCCGAAAAATTTTTTAAACTAGTGATAACCAAAGTAGGCTTAGTTGAAAAAGCACCTTTGGACGAAACTTTATTTACTGTAACCTACCCGAATCAAGCCATCACCAGCGAAACTGAATTTAAGGCAGCAGTGAAGCAAGATATTGAAGGGTACTATGCGCAACAAGCAAAAAATCAAGTGCATGATCAAATTTATCATGGCTTAATTGAACAAACTAAAATGGACTTCCCTGTTGCATTTTTAAAGCGTTGGTTACAAAAAGGCGGAGACAAACAAAGAACAGAAGAAGAAGCAGAAAAAGAATATCCAGTTTTCCAAGATCAATTAAAGTGGACTGTCATTAGCACACAATTGATTGCAGATCATAAAGTAGAAGTCGTGGCAGAAGACTTAAAGAGTTTTGCAAAGCAACAATTGATGAGTTATATGGGTGGCCAATTAGGTGCATTGGGTGACAATGACCAATGGTTAGAAGACTACGCTGCTCGTATGATGCAAGACAGAAAATTTGTAGAAGATAGCTACCATAGAATTAGCACAGATAAATTATTCAACGCTTTGGAAGCAGAAGTGACTGCCAAAGAAGAACCAATCGCAGCAGAAAAATTTGCAGATTTATTGAATAACCATAAGCACTAATTAACCGAATTTTAATAGTAAAAGCCCCCAAATTGGGGGCTTTTACTTTGTAGCCTATTTTAAAAATATAATAGGCTACAATGCAACAATAATGATTTTGAAGCCCCAAAATTGGGGGCTTTTGCTTTGTAGCTCCATTTCCGGTCAAATTTGGCACTCTTTTTGCAATAGCTTAGAAGAATAGGTTTTACCTTTACAATCTGAAAAAAGCAATTATGAACATAGGAAAAGAATTCGAAAAATACGCGATCAAACACAGAGGGATCGGAAGTAATAGTCTGCATCAATATCAAAATAGTGTGACTAATTTGACACCCTATATTATTGAAGAAAGACCAATGAATGTAGCAAGTATGGATGTGTTTAGCCGTTTGATGATGGATAGAATCATTTTCTTAGGAGAAGGCATCAATGACTATGTGGCAAATATTGTTACAGCGCAGTTGCTATTTCTAGAAAGTACCGACCGCACAAAAGACATTCAAATGTATATCAATAGTCCAGGCGGCAGTGTGTATGCTGGATTGGGCATTTATGATACCATGCAATTTATCAGTCCAGACGTGGCCACTATTTGTACAGGCATGGCTGCAAGTATGGGTGCCATTTTATTATGTGCTGGTGTAGAAGGTAAAAGAACCGCACTAAGACATAGTAGAATTATGTTACACCAACCTAGTGGCGCCATTGGAGGACAAGCATCTGATATTGAAATTACCGCAAGAGAAATTAAGAAATTAAAACACGAGCTATACGAAGTGATTGCCACACATACCCATAAGGATGTGGAATTGGTAGCTAAAGATTGTGATAGAGATTTCTGGATGACTGCTGCAGAAGGCAAGGAATATGGTTTGGTAGACGAAGTATTGTTAACCAACCCAAGAAAATTAAAGAAATAATTATACTAATTTAAACTGTTTATATGATACTGACCAATCGTTTTTTAATGGAAGAAGAGGAAGAACACAGAGAAGATAAAAAAGAAGATAATGCACCCTCTTTTTTGAATAAGAAAATGGAGCAAATCTTTTTTGAAAAAAGATCCATTTATTTATGGGGTGTTGTGGATGATAAGTCTGCAAGAGAGATTGTTACAAAACTTTTATTATTGGATGCAGATAAGCCAGGCGAACCAATCCATTTTTATATCAATAGCCCAGGTGGCGTGGTGACAAGCGGGATGGTCATGTTTGATACAATGAATTTAATTAAGAGTCCTGTGCATACCATTTGTATGGGCTTAGCAGCAAGTATGGGTTCTATCTTATTGAGCATGGGTGAGAAAGGGAAGCGTACTATTTTTCCTCATGGCGAAGTCATGATTCATCAGCCGAGTTTAGGTGGCTATTTTCAAGCTACAAGTGCAGACATCGAAATTCAAGCAGAACAAATTAGAAAGACAAAAGAATTAGGTGCACAAATTTTAGCAAAGAATTGTGGTATATCTATAGAACAAATTATGGCTGACTTTGACAGAGATTATTGGATGAATGCCAAAGAGGCTGTTGAATACGGAATCGTAGATAAAATTGCTAAGAGCTTATAATCAATAGCCCTTCATAAATTGCTTAAAATGAAAATGAGTAAAACAGAAAATATACAATGTTCTTTTTGTGGCCGAAGCAGAGAGGAAGTAAAAATCCTAATTGCTGGACAAGATGGTCATATCTGCGAACACTGTATTGAGCATGCTCATGAAATTGTAGACAAAGAATTTCATCAAAAAAAGGAAGCTGGAAAAGCAGGTACCCTCAAAGTACAAAAGCCTATTGCCATTAAAAAGTTTATGGACCAGTATATTATTGGCCAGGATGAAGCAAAAAAAATACTATGTGTTGCGGTATACAATCACTTTAAACGCATTAACCTACCAACGACTATTAAGGATGATGTTGAAATAGAAAAAAGCAATGTGATTATGATTGGCGAAACGGGTACAGGTAAAACATTGCTTGCCAAAACCATTGCTAAGCTATTAAATGTGCCTTTTGCTATTGTGGATGCCACCGTATTCACAGAGGCGGGATATGTTGGAGAAGATGTGGAGAGCATGTTAACGCGTCTTTTGCAAAACTGTGACTATGATGTAGAAGCAGCGCAAAGAGGAATTGTTTATATCGATGAAATTGACAAAATCGCACGTAAAAGTGACAACGCTTCTATCACAAGAGATGTAAGTGGAGAAGGCGTACAACAAGGTTTATTAAAAATGCTTGAGGGCACAGAGGTATTGGTACCTCCTCAAGGTGGAAGAAAGCACCCTGATCAAAAAATGATAAAAGTAGACACTAAGAATATTTTATTTATTTGTGGTGGCGCATTTGACGGCATTGATAAAATCATTGCAAGAAGAATCAATACCAATGCGATTGGATTTAGTGTGAACAAAGATGAGCAAGAACTACAACGTAAAAATTTATTGCGCTTTGTGAATGCGCAGGATATAAAAACTTTTGGTCTAATTCCAGAAATGCTAGGGCGACTTCCAATTGTAACACACTTAGAACCATTGGACGCTGAGACCTTAAGAAGTATCTTGACAGAACCAAAGAACGCATTGATCAAGCAATACATGCAATTGTTTGCGATAGAAGACATCAAGCTTACAATTGATCCAGAAGTGTTTGATTTCATTACTGCGAAAGCAATGGAATATAAGCTTGGGGCAAGAGGATTAAGAAGTATCTGCGAGAGCTTGTTTACTCAAGCTATGTTTGAACTTCCGGGCACAGACACCAAAGTATTTAATGTGACTTTAGCTTATGCAAAAGACATGTTTGATAAAAGTAAAATAAGCGCTTTAAAAGTAGCTTAAGTAAAATAAATAATCACTTTAAAAATAAATTTATGCAAGAATTAATTGACCGTTTAGTAAAAGAAGCAGGTGTTACACCAGAGCAAGCAAAGCAATCTATTGAAACTATTGCTGCATTTGTAAAAGAAAAATTCCCAATGTTAGGTGGTGCTGTGAATCAGATTTTCAAGCACAAGTAAGTTTTCTGCACTATTTGGTAAAGCCATGTAGACCAATCTGAGAAAATCAAACTGAAAAAATCAAACCGAGAAAACCAATCTGAGTGATCGAATAATGATTCAATCACTCAGATTGGTTCTTTTTTTTAACACCATTGCTTCTGCTTCTGTAAGGTCAAACTGAATCACCATTTCCGACCAAGTTAACCTACCCTGTTTTTCTTTTCGAAGCTTTAAAATCCTATAAACAGCCCTTTCATCAAATATGCCAAGTGACATCCAATCCTCATGACGCATCGTTTGATAGGCCATTTTTTTAGAACTAATGGGCTGGTACTTTAAATAGGGGTAAATCATTTGAAAATCAAAATCAGTGATGCCATATACTTTCTTTAACCCTTGCACACTCGTAAAACCGCCCGTCCATTTTTGATAGGTTAAAATTCGTTTCACTTTATATGCAGGCAAACCAGTGACTCGAATCCAATCCAATGCTTTAGAATGATTGATATCAATTTGCTCAGGCGCATACTTTCCCCATTTTCGATTCCTATTTTGTTGATAGTCATGATTAGAATCCATTGCTTTAATTCGAACCCAAGGAAGTAAGGCCTTTGCTTGAGATTCAGATACACCATACCATTTTAAAAGATCTTCTTTTTTATAAAACCTTCCTCCTTTTTCTCGATAACGGTACAGTGTACGCATTTGTTTGCTGGAGAATCCCAGTTGGAATCCTTGCATGCTATCCAACAAATTTGGATCAAAATAAAAAACCTTTACAGGTTTGTTTTTGGAATTTGAAAAATTACCCTGATTAGCAGATGTTGTTGGTAATAGATAATGCAATAATAGACTTAAAGATAAAATACATCCAAGGACTACAATGCCTTTTTGCTCTTTTGAAGTAAATATGAAATAGGATTTCCAATCAAATTGCATGGCGATTTTCAACAAACCTATTTTTTTTCAAGATGCAAAAAATGCGTAAAAATACTTGGTTTGTCTATACTTCAATCACCATCCCATCGTATGCCATTCCAATACCCTTTGGTAAACTTGAATCCACCTCAGCGTGTAAGCCAATCTGATGGCTAAAATGGGTGAAATAAGTTTGTGGTATATCAAGAGACTGCGTCAATGCAATGGCTTCGGATAAGGTGAAATGTGTGGGATGCGCATTAGGACGCAGTGCATTTAGGATGAGGACTTTGGACCCTTTTATTTGCTCCATAGCTTCTGCCGAAATATAATTGGCATCTGTGATATAGGTAAAGTCCCCCATTCTAAAACCTAGTACAGGCATATCACGGTGCATGACTTCAATCGGTGTTAATTCAATATCCCCAATCTTAAAAGGCGTTTTATGATCAATGGTGCGCAATTGCATCTCTGGTAAACCTGCCTCTTTATCGGCTTCAAAAGCATAATAAAAATCGCGCTGAATGGCTACCTGCGTAATGGTATTGGCATAAATCGGCATTGACTTACCCGAGAAGAAATTAAAAGGCCTGATATCATCCAATCCTGCATAATGATCTCTATGGGGATGGGTGAATACCACCGCATCTATATGCGTTGTTTTTGTTCGAAGCATTTGATACCTAAAATCTGGCGTCGTATCTATAATAATACAAGTGGTATCGGATTCAACTTTAATACTTGTTCTTAATCTATTGTCTTTAGGATCATCTGAAATACAGACAGGGCATACACATCCAATAAGGGGAACCCCAGTGCTGGTGCCTGATCCTAGAATGGTGATACGTAACAAAATTGGTGGATTAAAAATTATGCTTCAGTCAATGCAATACGCTTCACTTCCTCATATAGCTTTTGAGAATCACGCGTTAACTTGTCAAATTCAATCGTTAGTAAGGGGATCAATTCAAGTAAGGTATTGATCCTAGCTTCCAAGTTTAAAAACTTGTTTAAAACCACAATCTTTTTGAATTCAAGTAAACACCAGCCGCTCTGGAAATTGCCACGTTCGTAACGAACTACATATTCAGATTCGCTTAAAATATCTTCTAATTTATCTAAAGTGCTTTGTGTGATTTTCATAAAATTGGGCTATTTTAAGTAGGTTTTACCTTCATTAAGCTGCGTTACAAAGATAGTTTTTTGGCACAGTAGCTAATTAAATAAATCGCAGGAGTTATTCACATTTCGTACCTTTGTCAACACATTTAGCCTATGGAATTTTTGACTCGAAAAATGATAAACGATCCAGTACATGGATTTATTACGATCAATGACCCGTTGATATTTGCCATTTTTAACCATCCTTTTTTTCAGAGATTAAGAAGGATCCAACAAATGGCTTTAGCACAACTAGTCTATCCTGGGGCCGTGCATACAAGGTTGCACCATTCATTGGGTGCCTATCAATTAATGTGTATTGCGATCAATGAACTTAGAGACAAGGGCATTGAAATTAGTGCAGCAGAAGCTCAAGCAGCAAAAGCAGCCATTTTAATGCATGATATTGGTCATGGCCCTTATTCACATGGATTAGAAAATGTATTGTTAAAAGGCGTGCACCATGAGGCGCTTTCTTTGTTAATTATGAATCAACTCAACGCAGATCCTAACCCTGCATTGAATGGTCAATTAACCATGGCGATTCAAATTTTTACCAACCAATATCCTAAAACCTTTTTACATCAATTAATTAGTGGACAGCTTGATGTGGATAGATTAGATTATTTGTCGAGAGATAGTTTCTTCACTGGCGTAAGTGAAGGCGTGGTAGGCTATGAGCGCATTTTAAAAATGCTAAACGTAAAAGATAATATTTTATTAGTAGAAGAAAAAGGAGTGAATAGTGTAGAGAAATTTTTAGTATCCAGAAGGCTGATGTATTGGCAAGTTTATCGACACAAAACAGTGATTGCTGCAGAGAATATGTTGGTTAAAATTATTCAAAGAGCAAAACAATTGACAAAAGCAAAAGACAATGACATTGCTATTGGTGGAGTTTTAGATTATTTTTTATCCAATGAATTTACATCCATTGAACAAATTGATTTAACAGCTTATTGTCAATTAGATGATACAGATATTATGTATGCAATTAAAAAATGGCAAACACATTCAGATCCAATTTTATCTTTATTATGCAATCGTTTATTGAATAGAAAAATTTACAAATGTCAGTTGCAGTCAGAACCCATCACGGATGCTGCTTTAAATCAAGCTTTAACAGCTACAAAAGCAAGGTTCAATGTGGATGACGAAGCTGCAGCTTTCCTATGTTTTAAAGGTGAAACAAGCAATACATTATACAAGAATGACAGTGAGAATATCCATATTTTGCTAAAAAAAGGTGAAATTTCTACCATTTCTGAGGTGCAAAACGCATTAATTGTCGAAAGTCTTTCTACCCCAGTTAAAAAATTTTACATTTGTTCACTAAGTGAATAACCACAATTCAAATAAATAATACAACAGATGCTAGAATTCAGTGCACAACAAATCGCGATCATGATTCAAGGTCAAGTAGAAGGTGATGCGTCTGTCACTGTTAGTAATTTTGGTAAAATAGAGGAAGCAACTACTGGTCAAATTTCTTTTTTAGCTAACCCAAAATATGAGGCATTTTTATATTCTACAGCCGCTTCGATTATCATCATTAGCGAGCAGCAAGTATTAAAACAAAAAATAAATGCCACTTTAATTAGGGTGCCAGATGCCTATGCTGCATTCGCTACCCTACTAACAAAATATCAAGAACTAAAGACCCAACAACTTGTAGGCATTCAAACACCTTCATTTATTGCAGCCACTGCTACATTAGGTGCAAACCATTTTATCGCCGCTTTCGCCTATATAGGTGAAGGGGCTGTATTAGGTGAACATGTAAAAATATATAGCAATGTAGTGATAGGAGAAAATGTAAAAATTGGCAACCATGTCACCATCCATCCGGGTGTGGTCATTTATGCAGATTGTGTCATTGGCAACCATGTCACTATACATAGTGGAAGCATTATTGGAAGTGATGGATTTGGATTTGCACCTAAAGAAGATGGTAGTTTTCAAAAAGTACCACAACTTGGAAACGTGGTGATCGAAGACGATGTTGAAATTGGTTCCAACACCACAATCGACCGAGCCACTATTGGATCGACGATCATTCGCAAGGGGGTTAAATTAGACAATCAAATTCAGATAGCACATAACGCAGAAATAGGAAGTAATACCGTCATCGCTGCTCAAGTTGGCGTAAGTGGAAGTACTAAAGTTGGCAAAAATGTTATGATTGGAGGACAAACTGGTTTAGCTGGTCATATTGCCATTGCAGATGGGATCAAAATTGCTGGAAGAACTGGTGTGACAAAAACATTTACAACCGCAAATATGACCCTTACGGGCTACCCAGCAGCAGAGCAAAAACAAAGCCTAAGAAGCCAGGTTTACGTCAAAAATCTCCCAGAATTGGAAAAAAGAGTCCAAGAACTCGAAATATTAGTACAACAACTGTCTCAAAAAGCCTAAATCAGGCGTATTTTTGCTTTAAATCAAGCTTTTAACTAAGCTATTCTAAACTAGTTACACATGGATCAACATTTTAACCCCGATAAGCAACATACCCTTTCTAATAGTATCAGTATTAGCGGAACCGGTTTACATACAGGCATTTTAGTTGATATGACATTGCAACCTGCTAATCCAGGCTTTGGAATTCAATTTCAAAGGATAGATTTACCTAACCAACCTTTAATCAAGGCGGATTGTGATTTAGTAACAGATACAAGTCGTGGAACTACTTTGCAAGTGGGTGATGCTAAGGTGAGTACGGTGGAACATATTCTTGCCGCTTTAGTTGGTTTAGGTGTTGACAATCTTTTGATTGAATTGAACGGACCAGAAATTCCGATTATGGATGGTAGCTCTGCCCCATTCATAGAAGCCATTGAAAAAGTAGGTGTATTAGAACAAGATGCTGCAAAAGCTTGGTACAGCATTGATGAAAATATTTTTCACTACGACGAAGAAAAGCGTGTAGAGATGGTTGCAATGCCAGCTTTGGATTATCAAATCACTGCCCTGATAGATTTTAATAGCCCAGTTTTAGGTACACAACATGCGGCACTTAAAACAATCAAAGATTTTAAATCAGAAATCTCCCCTTGTAGAACTTTTTGTTTTTTACATGAATTAGAAACGCTTTTAGAACACGATTTAATTAAAGGCGGAGATATCAATAACGCGATTGTAGTAGTTGATAAGCCAGTTACCAAAGAGGAAATGACTCGATTGGCTAAAGTTTTTAAGCGAGATAAAATTGAAGTAAAAAGTGAAGGCTACTTAAATAATTTGGAATTAAGATTCCCGAATGAACCCGCTCGTCATAAATTATTAGATGTAGTTGGTGACTTAGCCTTAATAGGGTATCCAATTAAAGCAAGAATTATCGCCAATCGTCCTGGACATAGTAGCAATGTAGAATTTGCTAAAAAAATAAAGCAGTACATCAAAAAAAATAAAAATATTAAAGATGTACCTGTATATGATCCAAGCGCAACTCCTGTATATACTTTAGAACAAATAGAAAAAACCTTACCACATCGTCATCCATTTTTGTTAGTGGATAAGATTATTGAATTAACAGATACTTCTATTGTTGGCGTTAAGAATGTCACATTCAATGAATGGTTTTTCCCTGGACATTTTCCAGGCAACCCAGTCATGCCAGGCGTATTACAAATTGAGGCATTGGCGCAAACTGGTGGCATCCTTTGTATTAATGCCATGCCTAAAGGTAATTATGATACTTATTTTTTAAAAATCAACAATTGTAAATTTAAACAAATGGTGAAGCCAGGCGATACCATGTTACTTAAATTAGAATTGATGGCTCCAATTCGTAGAGGTATTTGCGAAATGCGTGGCACTGTCTATGTAAATGGAAAAGTGGCTACAGAGTCGGAACTTGTTGCTCAAGTTGTAAAAAGAGCAGAATAAATTTATACCTATGACACATCCATTCACCTATATAGACCCAAATGCAAAAGTTGCACCCAATGTAAAAATTGATCCATTCACTGTGATTCATAGTGATGTTACAATTGGAGAAGGTACATGGATTGGAAGTAATGTGACTATTATGAACGGCACTACCATTGGAAAAAATTGTCGCATCTTTCCTGGTGCGGTGATAGGTGCCGATCCTCAGGATTTAAAATTCAATGGAGAAAAAACCACCGTCTCAATTGGCGACCATACCACTATCAGAGAATTTGTAACCATCAACAGAGGTACTTCTGATCGTTGGGTTACCAAAGTTGGAAGTCATTGTTTAATTATGGCCTATAGTCATATTGCACATGATTGTATAATTGGTAATCATTGTATTTTAAGTAATAGCGTACAAGTGGCTGGCCACGTAACATTAGGGGACTATGCTTGGATTGCCGGCGTAAGTGCGGTGCATCAATTTGTGCATATTGGACAACATGCTTATATCGCTGGAGGTAGCTTGGTAAGTAAGGATGTACCTCCTTATATTAAAGCTGTTCGAAATCCATTAAGCTATGGAGGCGTGAATAGTGTTGGATTGAAAAGAAGGGGGTTTGACTTAGAAAAAATCAATCATATTTTAGATATCTACCGCTATATTTTTAATAAGGGTATGAACACCACACAGGCACTTGCTTTTATTGAGGAGGAACTACCTGCTACAGATGAGCGCGATGAAATTGTAACTTTTATTAGAGACAGCGGAAGAGGCATCATCAAGCGTTATGTCAAAGGGGCATCAGAAGAAGATTAATATGCAAATTCACTTTACAGCTGCATCAAAGAGATTCAATAAAGAATGGATTTTCTCCAATCTAGATTTCAGTTTTGTCACCGGAGAACATTATGCATTGATTGGAAACAACGGATCAGGTAAAAGTACCCTCTTACAAATTATTGCAGGTTATATTGGACTTACAAAAGGTCAGGTGCAATGGGTCGACAATAATGGCCAATCCATTGATAGCTCAAATATATTCCAACATATAAGCATTGCTGCACCTTATTTAGAACTGGTCGAAGAATTTACTGCATTAGAACAAATCGCTTTTCATCATCAGTTCAAGCCCATTCTATCCGATATAAAGCCATTGGACCTCTTAGAAAAAATTGGACTTAGTAAAGCGGCTGATAAACAGATCAGAAATTTTAGTAGTGGGATGAAACAAAGATTGAAATTAGCTTTAGCTATTTTTGATCAAGCCCCTATCTTATTATTAGATGAACCATGCAGTAATTTAGATCAAGAAGGTATTCAAACCTACCACCAATTAATACAAGCACACGCTACGCATAAATTAATTATTGTAGCAAGCAATGACCCGCAAGAATACCAGTTTTGCAGTCAGCAAGTTTCCCTTTCTGATTTTAAAAAATAAGTGACTCTATTAGCTTCTACTTGCAATCAACAAATTCAAATCGGTGTATTTTAAATTGCATTTTTGACTCATATAAAAATCAGTCAATGAACCTTTGTATAAATAAACCCCCTCACGAAGATGTAATTGGTGCCAAATAATTTCCTCTAAGCCGCCTTGGTCTCCTATCTCCACCATTAAATGCATCAAGACATTGCTAATTGCTTGGCTTGCTGTTCTTGCAAATCCACTTGGAATATTGGGTACACCATAGTGAATGACATCATGCTTAATGACAATTGGATTTTCATGATTGGTCAATTCGGTGGTCTCAAAACATCCTCCTCTATCCACCGCAACATCAATGATGATACTTCCTGGTCGCATATTCATCACCATTTCTTCTGTGACAACAATGGGTGCTCTCCCAATTTCATTTGTCAAAGCGCCCACTGCTACTTCGCAGGTTTTAAGTTGCTTTGCCAATATTTTTGGCTCAATCACAGAAGTCCAAACACGCTGACCTAAATTATTTTGTAGTCTCTGTAGTCTAGAGACATTGTTGTCAAACACTTTGACACTTGCGCCCAATGCAAGTGCATTGCGTACTGCAAATTCACCCGTAATATCTGCGCCAATGACCACTACTTTAGTTGGAGGAACACCACTAATACCACCTAACAAAACACCCTTACCTGAATTAAAATTACTTAGGTATTGTCCAGCAATCAACATCACCGCACTGCCTACTATCTCATTCATGCTTCTTAAGATGGGATAGTTTTGGTTTTCGTCTTTGATTCTATCGATGGATAAAGCAGTAATTTTTTTCGCCATCATGGCCACTAACACTTCTTGATTGATTGCAGATAAATGTAAAGGAGAAATAATGGTTTGATGCATTTGTAAAAAAGGCAAATCAGATTCGACTGGCGGCGCCGTCTTAATTAAAATTGGACATTGGTAAACTGCTGCTTTTTCAAAAGCAATTTCTGCACCTGCTTCTGCATAATCTTTATCGGTATAACGGCTGCCCTTTCCTGCGCCTGATTCCACCATCACACGATGCCCATTGGCTACCAATACGCCTACTGCTTCTGGAATGAGGCCAACCCTATTTTCTTGAAATGCAGTCTCTTTTGGAATGCCAATTAACAATGGCTTTGCACTATGAGGTATATCCAATACCTCTTCCTGTGTTTCATAGGAAAATGAAGGATGAATTTGGGGCTTGGTGACACTCATAAGAAATATTTTCATGAAGATACAAAAATACCAGAGATCCTAAAATAGGAAAAAGCCAATTCGATTATCCCCTTTTACTGATTGGTATAAATTCTACGCTGATCGGGGTCAATGAATTCAATATTGAACACCACTGCATGCTCAGGCACTAGATTAGGCGCTTTTTCAGGCCATTCCACCAAAGACAAATCAGCTTCTTCCATCGCCGCCTCTACCCCTGCCTGTCTTGCCTCTGCGGCATTCTCTAAACGATACCAATCCATATGGTAAATGAGTTTGCCCTTTACTTCATATTCATTCATGATAGAAAATGTAGGACTTGACATGCCTTGCTGAATACCCATTGCTCTGCCTATTGCAGCAATCAGGGTTGTCTTACCTGCGCCCATAGGTGCTTGAAAGACCCACACAGGATGCGCAGCATAATTTTGTACCAGTTGAGCGGCAATTTGATCTGTTTGTTCTAGGGTGTAGACTTGGTCCATATTGCAAATATAAAGCTTCAAATACAATCCTAAAATCGTTTCGTACCTTTATATCATAAATGTATTAAAATGGAAAACATTCAGTGGAAAGTAGATGGTATGAGTTGTACCAATTGTGCGTTATCCATTCATAAATATCTTAGCAGCAAGGGGATACATGAACCCAAAGTGAACTTTATGGAAGGCGAAGTGCAATTTGAATTGGCAGATGCCGCTCAAAAACCCGCTTTAATAAAAGGGATTCAAGGTTTGGGATACAAAGTGAGGGGTCAAGCCAATGAAGAAGTCACTAAAAAATGGTTGGATAATAATAAAGAGCGTGCGATTTTCTCTTTAATTTTTACGCTTCCACTCATCCTGCATATGATACCGGGTGTGCATATTCATTGGTTAATGAATCCTTATGTACAATTGGGTTTAACCTTACCTGTATTTATTGTAGGCATGAACTACTTTGGAAAAAGTGCCATCAATAGTTTACTGCATGGCATCCCAAATATGAATGTATTGGTTTCTATTGGTGCCATTGCATCTTTTGGTTATAGTTTATATGGCACCATTATTGGACAAGGCGCACAGTTTGCATATTATGAAACCACCGCCACCATTTTAACTTTTGTATTTTTTGGAAATTATTTAGAAGATGCCTCCATTGCATCCACCCAACGTGCTTTAAAAGATTTAGTGAAAGCACAGAAAGTGATGGCCAATATGATTGTCTTTGATGAACATCATAAAGAAATTATTTTTAATGTGGCTGCTGATACCTTGAAAGTGGGTGATATTTTATTAATCAATTCAGGTGAAACAGTACCTATGGATTGTAAAATATTATCTGGGGAAGCAGAAGTGAATGAGGCGATTGTCACTGGAGAAAGTATCCCAGTGCATCGTATGATGAAGGATATTTTATTGGGAGGTAGTACGATCGAAAATGGTTCTATCAAAGCTTATGTCACTGCCGTTGGTGATGAGACTGTGCTAGCTAATATTTTAAAAATGGTTAAAGCCGCACAAGGTGAAAAACCACCTGTGCAAATTTTAGCAGATAAAATTAGCGCCATCTTTGTACCCTTGGTCGTGGGAATTGCTTTGCTTACTTTAATTGGCAACTACTTTTTTACCAATATTGGATTCAGTGAAAGTATGTTAAGATCCATCGCCGTCTTAGTGATTTCATGTCCTTGCGCCATGGGATTGGCCACGCCAGCAGCGATCGCCGTTGGGCTTGGCAGAGGTGCCCGAAATGGTGTCTTATTTAAAAATGCAAAAAGCTTAGAAACTTTTAAAAATATTAAGCAAGTTGTTTTTGATAAAACAGGTACTTTAACGACAGGTCAATTTGAGTTAAGTGGTTTTCATATTGTACAAGATGGGCATGAACCAATTACAGAGGATACATTTAAAGTCCTAAGCTACTCTTTAGAAAAATATTCCAATCACCCCATCGCTAATTGCATTAAAGCAGCCTGGAAAACAAAAGATGCCATTCCATGGGCAAAAATAGAAGAAGTAAAAGGGATGGGTATTCAAGCTACAGATAAAGAGGGCAATACCTATTGGGCAGGCTCCTTTAAAACATTAGAAGATAAATCGATTGAAGATGGTCATAATATCTATATCCAAAAGAACAATCAATTCATTGGTTGGATTGATGTAGCAGATCAAATTAGACCAGAAGCAAAAGAAGTAGTGGATCAATTGCATCGTCAAGGTATTGCTACTATTTTATTGAGTGGAGACAGGGCTGCAAAATGTAAACAAGTGGGTGAAGCATTGGGAATACAAAAAATTATTGCAGAACAAAGTCCTTCAGAAAAATTAGCAACACTCGATGCTTTAATTCAAATTGCACCAACCGCAATGGTAGGTGATGGTATCAACGATGCACCCGCACTAGCAAAAGCAACTATTGGTATCTCCTTAAGCAACGCTTCCCATATCGCAATTCAAAGCGCACAAGTGGTTTTAATGAATAGTGGATTAAAGAACCTACCAATGTCCTTAGTATTAGGAAGAAAAACATACGAGACCATTAAAGAAAACCTAGGCTGGGCATTCTCTTATAATATCATTGCCATCCCTGTAGCTGCATTCGGATTTTTAGGCACCTGGGGACCAACCTATGGCGCCATGATTATGGCACTAAGTGATGTTGTCTTGACACTGAATTCTTTAAGGTTATTTAAAAAGAAATTAAATTAAAGCATCAATTGACGGAGTGGAAGCCTTAGATCATATATTAAAAAAGCATTGGAACTATGATAGTTTTAGACCGCAGCAATTGGCCGTCATTGAATCTATCCTAGCTGGTAAAGACACACTTGCTTTATTGCCCACAGGCGCGGGAAAGTCCATCTGCTTTCAAGTACCCACCATTTATCAAAGAGGTATCTGCATTGTGATTAGCCCATTGATTGCACTCATGCAGGATCAAGTGAAAGACTTAGTCTCAAAAAATTTAAAAGCAGTTTTATTAGGAAGCCAACTAAGCACTTACGAGGAGTCTGTTGTATTTAAAGAGATTGAAGCAAAAAAATACCAATTCATTTATTGTTCTCCAGAAAAATTAGCACAAAAACATTTTCAAACTTTATTAAGCAGCTTACCCATTCAATTGTTTGCCATTGATGAAGCGCATTGTATTTCACAATGGGGCTATGATTTTAGACCAAGCTATCGTAAGCTGGATTTTTTGAAAAAGACATTTCCCAAGATTCCCATTTTAGCAATGACTGCTTCTGCGATTCCATTGGTGCAAAAAGACATGTTAAAACAATTGGGCATAGAGGATGCCAATTTGATTACGGATCAATTTTTAAGGCCTAACTTAAGCTACCAAGTCAAAAAGGAAACGGTTAAATTATTTGTCTTAAAGAATTTACTCAAAGACATTTCTGGTTCCGTGATCATTTATTGCAATACAAGAAATAATGTGGCTCAACTTGCAAGTATGTTAACTAGTTATGGTTTTTCTGTTGCAGGATATCATGCAGGCATGGAATTGTATGAACGAAAAAAAGTACAAGAGGACTGGATGCAAGACCATCTTCAGGTGATTGTTTCTACAAGTGCCTTTGGGATGGGGATTAACAAAACCAATGTACGTGCAGTCATCCACTTTGATATTCCCGGTAGCATCGAGCAATACTATCAAGAGGCAGGAAGAGCAGGAAGAGATGGATTACCTGCAAAAGCAATCTTACTCTACCAACAAAATGACTTGGACTACTGGAATCAGTTGCAAGAAAAAAAAATTCCTCCAATCTCTGTAATTAAAAATGTATTTCAAGACCTTGCCGATTTTGTGCAGTTACCCGTAGGCATGGGCGAACAACAACAGTTTTTATTTGACTTTGAGGTATTTTGTTTACAATTTAAGTGGGATAAAATCATTGCAAGAAATGCATTACAGTGGATAGAACTAGAGGGGCATGTAAAATTTTCGCCAAGTTCTTTCAAACCAACATTAGTTCAAGTCATTGAAAATAGAATTAGCATTCAACTATTTGAAAAACAATATCCCGAAACTGGCTTTGTTTTGCAAACCTTATTAAGGACCTATGGCGGTATCTTAGACAGCCCTCAGTATATCAATGAAGGCATGCTTGCAAAATTATTACAGCGTGATATTGAATTCGTACTATTGCAATTAAAACAACTCCAACAATATGGCATGATTTCATTGGAGCAAAAAGCCAACCAACCCGTTGTACAGTTTAAGTGGAACAGGGCATCTGCCGAATTTATGACCCTTAATTTAGACGAATACCAAGCACGAAAATTAGCTTTCGAAGACCGTATACAAGCAATGAGAGATTATATTGGTAGTCGATTAGTCACTTGTAGAAACGTTTTTCTTGCAAAATATTTTGGAGAAAAATCGCCTCATAACTGCGGAATATGCGACCTTTGTTCAACTAATAACCATTAGTCGTATTTTTAACAAAAGATTGGAATCCAATTTTATAGTTTAAAATATAAAATCTGTTTCTTTACACAAAGCAATCAATTATGGAAGATAAGAAGAAGTATAAAATCCTTTTATGTGAAGATGATAGCAACTTAGGTTTAGTTCTAAAAAACTTTTTAGAACTAAACGATTATGATGTCACACTCGAAAGAGATGGAAGATTAGGGCTTGGCGCTTTTCAACGTGAAAAATTTGACCTTTGTTTATTAGATGTGATGATGCCAAATGTAGATGGATTTACATTGGCCGAAGAAATCAGAGATATTGATCCAGATGTGCCTTTGTTCTTTTTAAGTGCTAAAACATTAAAAGAAGATATTCTTCAAGGTTACAGACTTGGCGCAGATGATTATATCACTAAACCATTTGATAGTGACGTGCTAATGCATAAAATTAAAGCCATTATCAAACGTAATGAGGAAGACCATAAGATCACAGACAACATTGAATTCGAATTAGGTGCTTATCATTTCAACCCGAAATTGAGAGAATTAAAAATTAAAGAAACGACACAAGTACTTTCTCCGAAAGAAAATGAGTTATTGAAAATGCTTGCAGAATATAAGAATGATTTATTGACCAGAGAAAAAGCATTGAAAAAAATATGGGGTAGCGATACTTATTTCAATGGAAGAAGCATGGATGTGTATATCGCTAAGCTGAGAAAATATTTAAAAGAAGATAGTACGATTGAAATTGTCAATATCCATGGAAATGGATTTAGATTGGTGGTACAATAAGTTTATTCTATACTTATTATCTATCTAAATAGTTCTGGATTCTCTCCAAAGCCTTGTCCCTTATGCTTTCCAAGGTGTTCATAAGCCTTAAAGGTAACCTCTCTGCCCCTTGGCGTTCTTTGCAAGAACCCTTCTTGAATTAAGAATGGCTCATAGACTTCTTCTATCGTACCCGATTCCTCGCCTACTGCAGTTGCAATAGTAGAAATACCAACAGGACCTCCTTTAAACTTTTCTATAATGGCAAGTAAGATACGATTGTCCATTTCATCTAATCCATGCTCATCTACATTCAATGCTTTCAATGCATGTTGGGTGATGCCTAAATCAACAATACCATCGTTTAAGACTTGTGCAAAGTCTCTTACTCTTCTTAATAAACCATTCGCAATTCTTGGCGTCCCCCTACTCCTTCTTGCAATCTCAGCAGCCGCACTTGAATCTACTTTCACTTCTAAGATACCTGCACTTCTTTCAATAATTTTTTGCAAAACAGGTGCAGGATAATATTCCAACCTTGATTTAATTCCAAAACGCGATAGCAATGGTGCTGTTAGCAATCCACTTCGAGTGGTGGCACCAACCAATGTAAATGGATTCAGATTAATCTGAACAGATCTTGCATTGGGTCCACTATCAATTAATATGTCAATCTTGTAATCCTCCATGGCAGCATACAAATACTCTTCTACCACGGTGCTCAATCTATGAATCTCGTCAATAAATAAAACATCATTTGGTTCTAAGCTGGTCAATAAGCCAGCCAAGTCACTGGGCTTTTCAATCACAGGACCAGAGGTTTCTTTAATCTGCACACCCATCTCATTGGCCACAATCCTGCTCAATGTCGTTTTACCTAAACCAGGAGGGCCATGAAATAAAATATGATCCAATGCTTCTCCCCTTAGCTTTGCAGCCTTAATAAAAATGCTAATATTTTCAATTAACTGTGGCTGACCCGCAAAAGCATCCATGACAGCAGGACGAATTGTATTTTCAAATTCTCTGTCCTGAGCTGGTATATTTTGAAAGGGCCTATCCAAGTTTGGGTTTGACATTGGTTGTATTATTTTGAAGCAGGCATCGCCTTTTCCAATAAGTGTTTGTAAATAAATTGATTTTTCAAGTCCGTAAAATGCTTGCCTTTGGCACCACCCCAACCATGACGACCTCCAGGGTACAACATGAATTCAACTGGTTTGCCTTGTTCTTGCAATGCACTCAATAATTGAATAGAATTTTGCATATGCACATTGTCATCCATTGTGCCATGCACTAATTGTAATACCCCTTTAAAGTTTTTAAGATGTGTCATGACATTACTAGACTTATATCCTTCAGGATTCTCTGCTGGCGTATCCATAAAACGTTCTGTATAATGAGAGTCATATAATTCCCAAGCCGTTACACTTCCGCCTGCCATAGCATGTGTGAATACAGATGCACCATATGTCAATGCATAAGCACTCATATAGCCACCATAACTAAATCCAATCATCGCAATCTTAGTAGGATCTGCCTGACCATTGGCGATAAACCATTTTGCCATGGTCATATAATCCTCCAATTCCCAATGGCCCAAGTCACGATACATATAATTAACGCCCTCTTTTCCAAAATGTCCACTTGCTCTATGATCAAATGCCACCTGAATTAAACCTTCTTCTGCCCATGCTTCTTTCGTTGCATTAGAAGACCAGCTGTCCATCACTGTACCTGCATTTGGTCCGCCATAAATACTCACCAACAATGGATACTTTTTATTTGGATCCATATTTTTAGGCCAAGTCACCAAGGCTGGTAATTCAAATAAACCATCGGCACTCTTAATACGAATCAATTCTGTTTTAGCCAATTTACTTGCATCAAAATTAGATGGTGTTGCCGTGCCTAACACTTCTACCGTTTTCTTTTGTGTATTGATCAAAGCCATTGTCGTTGGTGTTTGTATATTGCTATACACCGTTACAAAGTTTTTTGCATCAGGTGCTAAATACACTTGTGCATTGTTCACATCCCCTACTGTTAATCTTTTTTGATTTTTACCATCAAATCCAATTGAGTATAAATCAATTCTAGCACTACTTTCTATTCCTCTTGCAGTAAAATAAATGGTCTTATTTTTTTCATCAATCTGACGAATACCTAATATGGTAAATTTGCCATTGGTAATTGGATATTGCAATTTGCCTTCCATGTCATACATATACAATTGATTCCATCCACTTGCATCCGCTTGCGCAATGTATCCTTTGTTGTTTGGGATAAAATTAATTCTACCTCCGTTTCTATCTTCTAGATCAATCCATGTTTTTTGGTATTCTGTGTACACCGGTTTTTTTGCACCAGTGGTCATATTCAATTCATAGATTTTCAGGTTGTTTTGACCACGATCCATCCAACTCAACCACATACTATTATTATTTGGATTCCAAATAGGCCATCCAAAATATTGATCTTCCATTTCATTAAAGTCAGCCCATGTAATGCTTCCGCCATCGGGTGTTGTCCATCCAATTTTTACTGTTGGATTTTGATCTCCCGCTTTTGGATACCTTGTTTCTTCTACAAAGCCATGCTGTCCTTCACTATTATAGATTGGGAACATAGGCACTTTGCGCTCGTCAAAACGCATAAATGAAATATACTTACTATCTGGACTCCACCAGAAAGCACGGTACTGTGTTGAACGACCAAAGATTTCTTCAAAGTATACCCAGCTTGCATAACCATTTAAGATGCCAGTAGCACCATCACTGGTAATAGCAACTTCTTTTTTAGTCGCTAAGGATAAAGTGTATAAATTATTGTTCTTGGTATAGCCAACATAATTCCCATCGGGTGATAAAGTTGGATTTTTTTCTTCCGTGGCGTCAAAAGTCAATTGCATTTCTGATCCATTTTCCCTTAAATAGACATCCCCTTTTTTAAGGAACACCGTTTTTTCGGTAGGTACTACCTCTGCTGGGGCAATGCTGTATTGCTTTGTAGCAAGATTGTACACATAATTTTTAGGAGCAGCATCCTCACCTCTTTTAGTGTTCAATACAAATTGATTGTTGTCTACCCAACGTATAAAACGAGGTAAACCACTTTGAGACATTTGTGCTATCGCTGAAAAAGAGAGCGAACTTAAAACGACTGCAAATAAGATTGTTTTTTTCATAGAATTTAATTTTTTACTAAATCACCACATTGATCATTTTACCTTTTACGAATATGAGTTTTTTTATTGGTTTTTCTTCTATCCATTTTTGTATTAATTCATTATTCAAGACAATTTCCTGCACCTGCGCTTCTGTTGCATCTAAAGCAATCGCAATATTGGCTCTGACTTTACCATTGATGCTCACTGGATACTCCTTAGAAGTCTCGGTGACATACTGCGCTTCAAAGATGGGGAATGGCGCATCTATCACCAACCCTTGATGGCCCGTTAGGGACCAAAGCTCCTCGCTAATATGCGGTGCATAAGGTGCTAATAAAATAAGTACCTGCGCTAACACTTCTTTTTTATGGCAACCCAAGTCAAACAATTCATTCACACAAATCATAAAACTACTCACCGCAGTATTATAACTATGTCGCTCGGTATCTTCTTCAATTTTTTTAATTGTTTTATGCAATACTTTTAATTCTTCTGGTGTTGCTTTACCATCTACCCACATTTGACCTTTCATTTCGTCATAAAACAACCTCCACAATTTTTTCAAAAAACGGTGCACGCCTTCAATGCCTTTGGTATCCCATGGTTTACTTTGTTCCACCGGTCCTAAAAACATTTCATACATTCTAAAAGTATCAGCACCATATTTTTCAACAAGTACATCTGGATTCACCGTGTTGAATTTGGACTTAGACATTTTTTCTACTTCCACACCACAAATATATTTTCCGTCTTCTAATTCAAAACTGGCATTGGCATAATCTGGTTTCCATAATTTGAATGCTTCCGTATCCAATATATTTCCATCAACAATATTCACATCTACGTGCAGTTGATCTACTTCCATGATCTTTGCCAATCCAGCAGAAACAAAAACCTGCGTACCTCTTTTACGGTATACAAAACGAGAACTTCCTTGAATCATTCCTTGATTCAATAATTTTTTAAAGGGTTCATCAAAACCAATATGCCCTAAATCATATAAGGCCTTGGTCCACATTCTACTGTACAATAAATGCCCTACCGCATGTTCTGTTCCACCAATATATAAGTCTACCTGACCCCAATAATCACTCACTTTTCGATCACAAAATGCACTGGTATTGTGTGGATCCATATACCTTAAAAAATACCAACTACTCCCGGCAAAGCCAGGCATGGTATTGGTCTCATAATGATTGGCCTTCCAATCTTCGATATTCGCTAGTGGCCCTTCTCCGTCTGGACCAGGTCCGTAGTTTTCGACAGTAGGTAATAACAAAGGCAACTCCTTTTCCGATAAAGGATAAGCGATCCCATTTTTCCATTGTATTGGAAATGGCTCTCCCCAATAACGTTGTCTGCTAAATGCAGCATCACGCATACGGAAATTGACTTTCTTTTTTCCAATACCCATTGCTTCTAATTTTTCGTTCACTACAGCAATGGCCTCTTTTTGAATCATCCCATTTAAAAAATCACTATTGGACAAAATGCCTTCCTTAGTTGGGTTGGCAGCAGTTCCATCATAGGCATCTCCAATGATATTGGTAATAGGAATATTAAAATGTTGTGCAAATTTAAAATCGCGATCATCCCCACAAGGCACCGCCATGATAGCACCTGTTCCGTATCCAGCAAGTACATATTCAGAAATCCAAATGGGAATACGTTGTTGATTGAAAGGATTCACTACATAGGCGCCTGTAAAACAGCCTGTAATTTTTTTCTCTGCAATTCGCTCACGTTCGCTTCTACTTTTTACATAAGCAATATAGTCGTTCACGTTTTGTTGATGCGATGCAGGCACAATTTCTTGTATCAATGCGTGTTCTGGTGCCAACACTAAAAAGTCTACACCAAATACGGTATCAGGTCTTGTGGTATATACAGTGACCATTGTCGTATGATCCGCTACTTTAAATTCAATCTCAGCACCATCACTTTTACCTATCCAATTAGATTGCATTTCTTTCATTGCATCACTAAATTGGATGGTATCTAATCCGGCCAATAATCGATCTGCATATTCCGTGATGCGCAAATACCATTGACGTAATTTCTTTTTTTCTACAGGATGACCACCTCTTTCACTATATCCATTAATCACTTCGTCATTGGCTAAGACAGTGCCCAATGCGGCGCACCAATTCACTTCACCAATGCCACAAAAAGCCAATCGATATTGCATTAGCACATCTTGTTGGGCTTTTTCATCCCAACTATTCCAACTGGCTGCAGTAAAATTTAAATTTGGATCCGCAGGACAAACATGATGCAGATTACCTTCCTTTTCAAATGCTGCCATCAATGCTGTGATTGGATTGGCCTTGTTTAGCTTGCGATCAAAATAACTATTAAACAATTGCAAGAAAATCCATTGCGTCCATTTATAGTAAGTGGCATCACAGGTTCTTACTTCTCTATCCCAATCATAACAAAATCCAATATTGTCTAATTGACTTCTAAAATTATCGATATTGTTGTGGGTGCTTTTTGAAGGATGTACCCCATGCTCAAGGGCATATTGTTCTGCAGGTAATCCAAAAGCATCGTATCCCATTGGATGTAAAACATTGAATCCTTTTAATCTCTTATACCTACTATAAATATCAGAAGCGATATAGCCTAAAGGGTGGCCCACATGCAAGCCTGCCCCACTTGGATAAGGAAACATATCTAAGACATAACATTTTGGCTTATTGCTTTGATTGGAAACCTGATATGCTTTCTGATTTTTCCAGCTCGTTTGCCATTTTTTTTCGATTGTCCTAAATTGATACTCCATCTGCTAAATTTTCTTAAAAATCTGTAATTATTCGGTTTTGAATCTGCCAGCCCACTATACCTCCTGTTTTTAACAAAAAATGGGCATAATTCGACCTCTGCAAATGTAAGTGTTTAGCGTTCAAAACCCTACATTTGCAGTGCGAACAAGTAAAATTTTAATGCCATGGCAGTATCCGGAAATGGATCTTTAAAGAGAAGCAAACCAAACTATATCTACAGCATTGTTGGCGTAGCCATTGTGTTGTTCATTATGGGGATTATGGGTTGGTTTTTCTTAAACCTCCATGCGATTGGAGACAATTTTAAAGAGGATATCAGAATTAGTGTTTACCTGAGGACTGCAGACAAAAATACGGTGGGTAAAATTCAAGCCTTTATTGCCGCTGCACCCTACGCTAAAAACGTAGAGTATGTTGACAAAGAAAAAGCAAAGGCAATTTGGAATAAGGAAAATAACGAGGATTGGTCAAAGATTTTAGCTGTCAATCCATTGCCTGAAAGCATTGATTTTTTTGCTAAAGCAGACTATGTAAACCCAGATAGTTTAGCTAGAATCAGTACAAGCATTGCTAGTAATTTTAAAGAAGATGTAGCGGATATTCAATACCCTAAAAGTTTAGTCACTAACTTAAACGAGCGTGCTACTAAAATTGGCTTCATCTTTTTAGTGATGTCTGTTATTTTATGCGCCATTGTAATTATAAGTATTGATAATACCATTCGCTTAGCGATGTTTAGCAACCGTTTTCTAATCAAGACCATGCAAATGGTGGGCGCAACAAGAAACTTTATTTCAAAACCACTTGTGATACGTGCCTTAATTAATGGCTTAATCAGCGCTTTAATTGCTATCTTTTTGTTATTTGGATTGATTCAGTGGGCCAGTTCACAATTTCCTCAACTTCGAACCTTACAAGGCATTGGCAATAGCTTATTACTATTTGGAGGGCTGATCCTTATTGGTATTGGCATCTCTGTTTTAAGCACTTATCGAAGTGTAGTGAAATATTTAAAAATGAAATTAGACGAACTATATTAACCTATTTATTATGAAAGAAAAAAATACAAAAAGATCTTTAGACCTATTTGGGAAATCCAATTATACTTGGATGATCATTGGCGCCGTTTTGATTATTGCAGGCATGCTATTGATGGCTGGTGGTAAAAGTGCCGACCCTAATGTATTCAATGAAAACGAAGTCTATAGTTTTAGAAGAATCACCCTTGCGCCATTGTTGATTATTGCAGGTTTCATTGTAGAAATATATGCTTTGTTCAAAAAGGCTTAAACTTATTTATACCTATTAAGAGCGATGCCTGCATCGCTCTTTTTTTTAATTCAGACTATGAATACGATACAAACTATTATCATTGCCATTATTGAGGGTATCACCGAATTTTTACCGATATCGAGTACGGCACATATGAAATTTGCAAATCCATTTTTGGGGATTGCAGATAGCCCTTTTGTAGACCTCTATGAAATTGTGATACAATTTGCTGCAATCCTTTCGGTCGTGGTCATTTATCGTAAGGAATTCTTCAATTTCAAAGACTACCATTTTTATTTAAAATTACTTTTAGCAGTGCTGCCAGCATTGCTTTTTGGCGCCCTACTAAAAAAATACATTGATGCTGTGCTAGATAATTTATGGGTGATTGCAACCGTCATGGTATTGGGCGGTATTGCTTTGATTTTTATAGACCGTTATTTTAAAAAGCAAGTAGCACCTGTAGACCATGAACCCATTCAATTTAAACAAGCATTTTGGGTTGGTTGCTTTCAGGTATTGGCGATTGTTTTTCCTGGACTTAGCCGAAGTGCAGCCACTATTATTGGTGGTTTAAGCCAAAAGCTAAGTAAAAAAGCTGCGGCAGAATTTTCATTTTTTCTTGCGGTGCCTACTATGCTCGCTGCCTCTGCCAAAAGCACATTAGATGTCTACCAAGACCACCCAGAAGTATTTGTGACAGACAACTTAATCAATCTATGCATCGGAGGATTAGTGGCATTTGTTGTGGCATTGATCAGTGTTAAATTCTTTATTCAATTTGTTCAAAAAAGAGGCTTCTCTATATTTGGTTGGTACCGCATTGCGTTAGGATTAGCGATGCTTACCTGGCTCTTCCTTCAAAAAGCTTAATGGATTTTAAGATAGATTCGCAATTATTCGTATTTTGGGTGTAAACCCCTTGCAATATGCAAACTGCTTCTAAAAAAGTGATCAATAGTTGGGCCATGTATGATTGGGCCAACAGCGTATACAGTCTTGTCATTTCTTCTACCATTTTCCCTGCATTTTATGAGGCTGTGACTGGCGACGGCAATGAGGCAACATTAATTGATAAAGTAACCATCGGCTCATTTACATTCATTAATACAGCACTATACAATTATGTATTGGCCATTGCATTTATTCTAGTGGCCATTTTATCTCCGTTGCTTTCATCTATCGCAGATTTCAAAGGCAATAAAAAACAATTTCTTAGATTTTTTTGTACCCTTGGTAGCTTGGCTTGTTGTAGTTTCTACTTTTTTGATGCTTCACGTATAGAATTGGGCTTGATTTCTATGATCATTGCCTGTATTGGCTTTTGGAGTAGTCTAGTATTTTATAATTCTTATTTACCAGAAATTGCTGCACCAGCAGACCAAGACCGTGTGAGTGCAAAAGGATTTATGATGGGCTATATTGGGGCTGTCATCTTGCAATTAATCTGTTTTGTCTTTGTATTAAAACCAGACCTATTTGGAATCACCGTAGGTAAAGCTTCTCAAATTTCATTTTTATTAGCTGGTATTTGGTGGTTTGGTTTTGGACATTGGTCTATCACTAATTTACCTGCAAGCATTAAAAACACAAAGACAGATAAATCGGATAATATTTTTGTTGGAGGATATAAGGAGCTACATAAAGTGTGGTTGCAACTTAAAAAATTACCTATTTTGGATCGTTTTTTAGGGGCTTTTTTCTTTTATAATATGGGCGTGCAAACAGTGATGCTGGCAGCCACGCTTTACGGGAAGAGTGAATTAAATATTCCCACCACCAACTTAATCATTGCAATTTTAATCATCCAATTGGTGGCTATCCCAGGCGCGATGCTCATGAGTAAAATGGCGGTTAAAATAGGGAATTTTAATACTTTAATGATTGCAGTTTCCTTTTGGATTGCCATTTGTATTATTGGTTATTTTGTTCCAAGAAATGGCATTACCGAATTCTATTGTTTAGCTACGATGGTTGGTTTTGTGATGGGAGGCATCCAATCTGTGAGCAGGAGTACTTATGCAAAACTAATGCCAGAAACAAAAGACACGACTTCCTTCTTTAGTTTTTTTGACGTCACTGAAAAAGTAGCCATTGTAATAGGTATGTTTAGTTTTGGTTTTATCATTGAATTAACAGGTTCTCAAAAAAATGCAGTTCTTGGATTAGGTGCATTTTTTATCATTGGTTTAATATTATTATATAGAGCTTCACTAAAAAATAAGCATGCAAATTTATAGTATCCATACTGGCAATTTCAAACTCGATGGTGGTGCCATGTTTGGTGTGGTGCCAAAATCTATTTGGAATAAGACTAACCCAGCAGACGAAAACAACCTTTGTACTTGGGCCTTAAGGTGTATGTTAGTTGTATCAGGAGATCGCACCATTTTAATTGATACCGGAATGGGTGATAAACAAGATGCAAAATTTTTTAGCCATTACCAACCAACTGCAACTAAAACAATTGCCGAAGCTTTGGCACAGCATGGATTCAAGCCAGAAGATATCACCGATGTTTTATTAACGCATGCACATTTTGACCATGTAGGAGGCGCTGTGAATAATGAAAATGGCGTTCCCAAATTGGCTTTACCCAATGCTACTTATTGGGTAAGTGGACCACACTGGGAAACTGCAACAAACCCAAACAGAAGAGAGAAAGCAAGCTTTTTAAAAGAAAATATCATGCCCTTAATGGAAACTGGTCAATTGAAATTCATTGAGATCCCTCCATTTAAAAGCGATACCAGTTTACAAGAAATTCATTTTGCAGACAATATCAGTTGTATTGTTGTCAATGGACATACACAGGGAATGCTCCTGCCTAAAATTCAATATGAGAATCATCAAATTGTATTTATGGCCGACTTATTGCCCTCTGTTGGACATTTGCCAATCCCCTTTGTAATGGGCTATGATATGCAACCGCTGTTTACACTCAACGAAAAAGAAATCTTCTTAAACGAAGCATGTACCAAAAACTATACTTTATTTTTTGAACATGATTCAGTCAATGAATGTTGTGATTTACATATGACTGAAAAAGGGATTAGAGCAAAAACTTGCTTTAGCTTAGATAGCTTAAAAAATAAAGCTTAATTAGAATCAAACAAGCTGACCTCAAGTAAAAAATAAATAACTATTTATTCAGGAACTACGCTTATTCTATCATGGCATTCAAAGGATGTCTTAACCCTTCATAGCTATTCATATCCACTTTGATACTGCCTACAATGATAGGTGTTTCAATTCTAATGGGGATATGGTTGTCATCGTCTGTAACCCAGATAATCATGCGCTCTCCGCCATCAAACATCGATCCCTTCACAAGTAAAGGGGCAATCTTAATGGCATTGAATTTGCCAAATCTTGTTTGAATAATTTCTTTACCTAAATATTTAAAATAAGAAGGAAATAATTCATTGTCAAGGAAAAAATTTAAGTACACTTTCTCATTGACTTGCAGGTTACTAAAATCTAAATTCCTTACGGCATACACAGCACTTATGACATCAAATGTACAATCTGCCGCTTTAAAGGATTCGCCTTTATGGGTGTTGACTTCGTTGGACTTTTGATTAAAGGTTAGGGTTTGATTTTGATGGAAAGAACCCTCATTGATGCTTCTACTAAAAAAATAAGGTAATAAAGTTTTACTATCTACGATGGACTCATATTTGTCTCGCACTTTGAAGATCCAATCATAACTGCGATTGGAATAACCAGTGGCAGTAAAAGCAAAAGCAGCATCTCCTTCCCATTTACTCGGCGTTACAGTAAATTGAGCGGTACCTGCATTCACATACAAGCCTATCACATTATAAAAAATGGTGTAAGTAATTTTTTCACCAATCATAAATGATGTATTGGACTGACTACATAGCTCCTTGGTCTGCTTTGGCGTCACAGCTAAAATGGTAGCCATCCAAATATGAAAGAGGTATAAAAACATGCGTTGGGATATGGACTATAAATTTATTGCTTTAACCTAAAACCAAGCAATAAAATCGCACCTAAGATAGATGGAATTAAAAAATTAACAATCCAAATTAAGGTAGTTAATGCTATGAGCATGATATCGTTCTGGTAGAATGGCGCCATTAATAATAAAAACAATTGACCTCGAATCACTAAATCAGTCAAACTAATTGCAGGTATCATACTCAGGAAAAATAATAAAGCCATAATGGCAATGCTAAAATCCATCCAGTCCACAGGTATCGAAAGCATTTGTGCTGCCCAATTATACTGCATGAGGTAGATGCTATAGCGTGCTAATGCAAGTGCAAGTAGTTTCCATTTTAAAGCAGTATCAATTTGCAAGAGATTTATTTTGGATAACCAACCTTTTAAAGGCTGATTGTAAAAAAATAAAAACAATGCAATGATTCCGCCCAATGGCGCAATCCATTTTAACCATGGTAGAAATGGAAGGTTCCAAAATAAGGCAAAGCATCCAAAACAGATTGTCATTAAAATTTGTGCATAGGAAGCCCATGCCATTTGAGTAATGCCTTTCAATTTTGTTCCAGGTGCTAAAAATAAAGTTCTGCCCACGTAGTCGCCAGACCTTGCTGGTGTAAAAAATGAAAAAGCCTGCCCTACTAACACTGCCCTAAGTGCCTGCCATGTGTTAAATGTATTTGTAGATGCGATCACAGATTTCCATTTGATGGCTTCGATGGTATAATTCAAGGTCAATAAGCAACCCATGAGCAACCAAGCTGTCCAATGAATTTTGGCCAATTGTATTTTTAAGTCTGCTCCATGTTGATTCAGATTTTCATTTTGCAAGACCTTATTGTAGATCGCAATAGCACAAATCACAAATAAGATGAACCCAATCAATTTATTTCCAAGAGAAAGTAATGGCTTTAGTTTACTCGAATTCATATTTTGTAAAGATCGTATTTTGAAGGGATATCTGTAACTTTATACCTATGTCAAAAACACCCATTATTTTAGGTATTGATCCTGGAACACAAATACTAGGCTATGCTGTTTTACAAGGTGGTGTTCAGCCAAAAATCATCATGATGGATGTGCTTAAATTGACCAAAGAAAAGGATATCTACGCACGCTTACAGCTGATTCATGCGAAGATCATTGAATTGATGGAAACTTACCATCCAGCGCATTTTGCAATTGAAGCTCCCTTTTTTGGTAAGAATGTACAGAGTATGTTGAAGCTAGGAAGAGCGCAAGGTGTGGCCATTGCAGCAGCCATGCATTACAACACACCTGTGACAGAATATGCACCTAAAAAAGTGAAGCAATCCATTACAGGAAATGGCAATGCGGATAAAGATATGGTTTGGAAAATGTTAGAGCGTGTTTTGAATGTAAAAGAAAAACCGAAGCACTACGATGCCACAGATGCACTTGCAGTAGCATTATGCCATTGGCATCAAATCAATCGACCTGTAATTAGCACTGGAAAAGGGTTAAAAGGCTGGGATGATTTTATTCAAAAAAATCCTGCACGTTTAAAAAAGTAATCTTGTATCAAATAAAGTCCAATTAAAAGACTTCAACGCTTTCAAAGCAATAGTATTAGCAATAGCAATAGTATTAGCTTACAAGGATCATGGCAATTCAGCTATGATTGCTTTTTGTACTTCAATCAATTCTTCTTTAGACAATTGTAATTTTGGATTGGAGAAATTAAGGTCTTCTGCTTGATTGATTGGAATCAGATGCAGGTGCGCATGAGGCACTTCTAATCCAACAGTCACCATACCAATACGATTACATGGAAAACAGGCTTCAATGGCTTTTGCGATAGGCTTTGCAAAAACCAATAATTCAGCAAGGTAGTTGTCAGGCAGATCAAATACTTTGTCCACTTCTATTTTAGGCACCACCAATACATGTCCTTTCTGCAAAGGAAAAATATCCAAGAATGCAATGAATAAATCATTCTCCGCAATCTTGTAGGCAGGTATTTCACCTTGTATTATTTTTGAAAAAATAGTCATCGCAAGTTGGATACTGCTATTAAATGGTAATATTGTCAATGCTGAATTTCATCACACCATTGGGTGCTTGTACTTCTGCAGTATCACCTATTTTTTTACCAATCAATCCTTTTCCAATTGGAGAAGACGCTGAAATTTTACCTGCTTTTAAATCTGCTTCCTTCTCTCCTACCAATTGATAAGTGACTGTCTTTTTTGTCGCTAAGTTGGTAATGGTCACCTTCGTCAAAATTGTGACTTTACTTGTATCAATGGTGCTCGTGTCTACAATCTTTGCATTCGACACGGCGACCTCTAATTGCTTAATCTTAGACTCTAACATGCCCTGTGCTTCTTTCGCTGCATCATATTCGGCATTTTCTTTTAAGTCTCCTTTTTCCCTTGCTTCTGCAATCGCTCTTGATGCCGCTGGACGATCATTAGATTTCATGCGTTGTAATTCCTCACGCATTTTATCAAAAGTCTCTTGGGTTACATATACGTTTGTTTCGCTCATACCTTCGGTTTTTATAAAAAAAATACAACGCCACCTGATTGGAGCGTTGCATGAGACAAAGATATCATATTAGGGTCAAATGAGCCCTAATTTTTCTAATAGGATCTTGGACATCTTATAATAAGCCTCTTGGCTATAGCCCGCAATATGGGGGGTTAAAATGAAGTTTGGCATGGCCATTAGGGCTGCTAAATTGGCCTTTTCGGATTGGTTATAGGTATCTAGCTGTTCATTTTCTAGGACGTCTAATCCAGCCCCTCTAATTTGTTGATGCTGAAGCGCTTCAAGCAATGCTTGGGTAGATGTGACCCCACCCCTGCAAGTACTCAAAAAATAGGGTTTTTGTTTTAATGATTCGAAAAAACGGGCATTTGCAAAATGCGATGTGAGAGGCGTTAAAGGCAGGTGCAAACTAATCACTTCGGCTTCTTGTTGTATCGTTTCCAATTGGACCATTTTAACATGAGGGAACTGTTGCCAGCCCAGAGCTCTAGGATAAATATCATGGGCGATAATTTCCACACCAAATCCAGTCAATACTTTTGCAAAGGCTGTTCCAGTATGTCCAAACCCAATGATGCCTACCTTCTTTCCAGTTAGCTCATCGCCACGATTCGCATCTCTGACCCATTGACCCATTTTGATTTCACCATAAGCACTATGAATGCGGTGCATTAAATTCAATAACAAGCCCAAACTATGTTCTCCAACGGAAGTACAATTTCCCTCTGGACTACTCACACATAGAATGCCTTTAGATTGTGCCAGGTCGGTGTCAATTAATTCCATCCCACTTCCCAATCGACCAATCCATTTTAACGCCTTTGCATTATCAATTATTTTTGCATCAATAGATAATCTTGTAGTCACAATCAATCCAATAGCATCTGAAATTTGATGGCTTAATTGATCATAAGTAATCGTTGGTTCAAAACAAATTTCAAAACCTTTTTGTTCTAGCGTTGCTAATAAAAAAGGATGCACCGCTGCGGTTACAATAACTTTATTAGACATAGATTAAGGATTGTGCATTTTAAATGTAAGATCCGCAAAGTCTTGATAGGTCAAGTTCTCGGCTCTCTTGGTAAAGATAGGGTCTTGTAATTGCTCCGTCGTAAAATAAGGCTTCAATGGATTTCGTAACATTTTTCGTCTTTGACCAAATGCCATTTTAACAATATGATAGAAGCTTTTGATTGAGCTAAATTCAGGGAATGTTGTTTTGCGTTTTAAACGAATCACACCACTCATGACATTGGGGGGTGGCGTAAAAGCGGAAGGTGGAACATCAAACAAATAGTCCACCTCGTAAAATGCCTGGGTTAATACACTCAAAATACCATACGCTTTTGAATGTGGCTTGGCTGCAATTCTTTCTGCCACTTCTTTTTGAAACATACCAATCATCACAGGTACTTGTTCTTTCCAATCCAATACTCTAAACACAATTTGTGTAGAGATATTATAAGGAAAATTTCCTACAAGCGTAAATTGACCTTCAAAGGGGATTGCAGTTTCTAAAAAATCTTCGTTAATTAATTTGCCTTCTAATTGCGGATAGGCATGTAAGAGATATGCCACTTTTTCACGATCCAATTCCACCGCTTTAAATGCATGCAAAGGGAGGTCCAAAATATGCTGTGTTAAAGCACCCGCTCCTGGACCAACTTCCAATAGCTGGTCAATAGGCGCCTCTGATAGCGCGGCTTTGATTTGTAGACATATTTGGACATCATTTAGAAAGTGTTGACCCAATGACTTTTTAAGGGTGTATTGCATGAAGCAAAGTTAGGTTTTTGTGCGTACTTTTACACCCTAATCAAAGGATATGAACCAAGACATCAGAAAACCAATTATAGGCTTTACTTGCGGAGATTTAAACGGCGTTGGACTTGAATTAATCATCAAATCATTGTCTGATAGCCGACTACTCGAGTTCATGGTTCCGGTTATTTTTGCGCATCCTAAAGCAATCAATTTTTACAGTAAGGGTATCCCTGATTTTCAAATGCCTTTTTCAACCGCACCAGATTTGGATAAACTGAATCCAAAACAAGTGAACTTGATTCAATGCTGGGAAGAAGAAGCAACAATTGAACCAGGCGCACTTACAGATGTGGGTGGAAAATATGCATTGATCTCTTTAGAAAAAGCAGTAGATGCTTTAAAAAATAAAAAAATTGACGGCTTAGTAACCGCGCCAATCCATAAAAAAAATATCCAGTCACCTAATTTTAATTTTAGTGGTCACACGCCTTATTTGCAACACGCATTTGGGAATGTAGAAAACCTAATGCTATTGGTAGCTGAAAATTTAAAAATGGCTTTGGTCACAGAGCACCTGACGATTCAAGATATTGCACAACATATTACCAAGGATAAAATCAAACAGAAATTACAAATCCTACAAAGAAGCTTACAAAAAGATTTTGGTGTAGACAAGCCCCGTATTGCTGTGTTGGCATTGAACCCACATGCAGGTGACGATGGCTTAATTGGTAAAGAAGAAATAGAAATCATCGCTCCTGCAATTAAAGAAGCAAAGCAACAAATGTTGGTCTATGGACCCTATTCTGCAGATGCGTTTTTTGCAAGAGGACAACATGAAAAATTTGATGCCGTATTGGCGATGTACCACGACCAAGGCATGATTCCATTTAAGTCTTTGGCTTTTGGTGAAGGCGTGAATTTCACTGCTGGCTTACCTATTGTTAGAACAAGTCCAGACCATGGCACCGCTTTTGATATTGCAGGCAAAGACAAGGCAGATGCAGGTTCATTTACTGCAAGTATTTTTGAATGTATAAGAATCATTCATGCAAGACAAGGCTATCGAGATATGCGTTTAAATCCGTTGAAAAAAATTAGTGCAAGAATGTTTGCAGGTGCAGTGGACGAAAGATTAGACGAAAATTGATCCTGTTTTTTAAATGGATTTAAAAAGGACATGCTTTTTTCAATTGCACTAAGGATTGAAAACCCCAAGATGGTTCTACTGAATTCACTTTAGTTTGAGTATTAAAACACAATTCTGCTTTTTGAATCAATGGCTTTACTGACTTACATCCACCACCAAATATAAAAGGTATTTTTTGTTGAATATTGGCTTCCAAAACATAGGCTCTAGGATTACTTGGATTCAACTTCTTAGCAAAGCTTAATGCTTTTTTAATTTTACCTTCATAGACTAACCACCTCAATGCAGGATTCACTGACATCTTTGCAGTATAAGCTAAACTTTCTGCACAATAAATTTCGTCATTCTTTACTATGGATTTTGCCCTTCCAACCCATAATAAAGCATCATTGGCTAGCGCATCTCTATCGCCCATTTTCAAAAGACACATGATTGATCTTGTCATTCCAGCATAATAAGGGATCAACCAATTGGTTTTATTCACAGCATAAAGCTGTTCAAATTGTAGATACAATTCTTGATAGGCATGGTTTTTAGTAGCCTGATTGAATTGCATAACAGCAGCCTCTAAAGCTTTAGATTGGTTGGTTGCCTGTGCTTGAACGGGCAATTGCACAAGTAAAATAAAAAAGACAAATAAATTTTTCATCCTTCACAATTTAAAACATGGAATTAGAAACTCCTTGATTAATTACATAGCTGGCATAAGTAATTTCGATAGTGCCTTTTTTTTGCTTCAATACTTTTTGTTTTGCCGCAGGGTCATCGTCTCCAAATTCTAAAGTAATACCGTTTGGCAATTTATAATCCTTGGTATTAAAACCAAAAATAACCTTACTTGGCAAACCAAAATTAGCATATTCTCCGTATTCCATGGTAATCTCGTAAGTGCCATTTTCTTTAGTGGTGGTAAAGGTCTTATAGACCAACGCGTCCACCGGATCAATCCATAGTGTAGAAATCACCCAATCCAATTTATCATCGGTAGGTATTAATTTGATTGCTTGCAATGACTTGCCTTTATACACTTGCACACCCGATTCTATTGCGATGTATTGTTTGTTATTTAATAAGGAATTAATGGTCACAGACACCCCGCCTTTAGGAAGCAATGAGATGCCCCCTTCTTTTTTAACTTTCAGTAAATTAGGCTTCTTAAAATACACTTTAACCTTCCCCAATGAAGCTTTGATAAATGCAACATCCGTTTTCATTACGCCTGTTGCGACATAGTCATTGACCAAATTCAATTTCTTAGTCACTCTTTCAATCAAGGCATTGGATTGCGCAATGACTGAAAACTGAATAAGCAATAGTCCTACAATAAATACAGTCAATTTTTTCATACTCCACAAATTATATTTTTAATTCAAGCTTAGCTTAAAATATCTTTCTTTTTCATAATCCAAACAGAAGCCCCTACGAACAATCCAATATGCACTGTCAGTATAATGATTGAATTTTTAATTTTTGCCATATTCAATACACTACCAGTAATGGCATCATTAGATTCATCAACTTGTATATCAAAAAATTCTTTCCAATTATTCATATGGGTAGTGAATAAATAGGGCTTCACTACATTGAATAAAGGGATATTCAAAGTGCTTAGGATAGTGAAGAAAACAATCGCGCTAATGGTTGCTACAATTGGACCAATTGAATTATTAGCTAAACTTGACATCAAGAAACCTAAAGCCGCTACTGTTAATAAGGAGAAACTAGCAAAAATAAATGCACCTATATACCTCCAAAAAACATCCTGTTCTTGTATTAAAACCACGTAATTAGATTTCATCAGGAATAAATCGTCCGTACCAAAAATCCACATACTTAGAAATAGTGCAAGAAAGGCTAACCAGATTAATAATAAAATAGTGTACAAACTAGCGGCCACAAATTTGGCCAAGACCCACTGTGTTCTACTATATGGTGTGGTAAACAACAACCTCAAAGTCCCTAGATTGGCTTCTCCCGAAAGCATATCGGCTGCAATTAAAGCAACTAATAAGGGCACATGCACCAGTAATAATTGCAATAAAATATAACAGATCAAATAGCCATTCAATACTTTACCATCCACCGTTAAAGTGTCGTTGATATCCTTCATCAAAAATCCAGCGTAGGCTTCTCCGTCAATTTTTAATCCCATTTGAATCACTAAAATCAATGCAGCAATCGCACCAAAAGCAATATACGTTCTAGGCCTTTTGTAGATTTTAAAAAGTTCGATTTGTATAATGGGCCACATATTAATAAGTTGAGGTAAGTTGTAAAAAATAATCTTCCAAAGAATTTTTTGCCTCTAAGGATACTAAGTCAATATTAGATGCCACTAAAAAAGCATTCAATGCAGGGATTTCTAATTTAGGAATACGAAGGTAAAGCCCCTCAGCTCTTTCTAATAAATTAGAATGATATGCAGAAGCGATTAATTTTTGCTTTGCGCCCAAGTCGTCCAAGGTTTTGATCTGAACAATGGTTTTGTTGGGATCCAATAAACTTGAGGTAGGCCCTTCTGCCATTTTTTTACCTTGGTGGATGATTAAGATATGGCTTGCTATTTGTTCAATTTCTGAAAGTAAATGCGAGGATACCAATACGGTTTTACCCTCCTCTTTGGAAAGGGACTGAATCAATTGGCGAATGTCTGCAATGCCTTGAGGGTCTAATCCATTGGTTGGTTCATCTAGAATGATCAATTGAGGGTCGTGTAGCAATGCAATACCAATCCCTAATCTTTGTTTCATTCCCAATGAATAGGTCTGTACTTTGTCATTGGCCCTTGCAAGTAATCCTACTTGTGACAAAGTCGATTCAATTTTTGCGGCAGTAATTTTTTGCTTACGTAATTTTGCAAATAAACTTAGATGCTCTTGCGCAGTTAAATAAGGATAGGAGTCTGGACGCTCTATCACTGCACCAACATTTTCTAAAATAGCAGATCGATTGTCTGTTAAAGATTGGCCAAAGATTTCAATATGCCCTTCAGAGGGATGGATTAAGGAAAGCAACATCCGAATGGTGGTACTTTTCCCAGACCCATTTTGTCCTAAAAAACCATATACCTGACCTGCTTCAACTTCAAAAGAAAGCTGGTCTACGGCTTTGATGGCTCCAAAGTTTTTACTTAATGCTTGTACTTTAATCACTGACATATAACTATAACAATCATTTGAATTATTTGTTGCGAATCCATTCCCCTATTCACAAAAAAACCCCGAATTTTCGGGGTTTTTTATATTCAAGTATACACTTATTTATATTGAGGAATTAAGCCATTCGCCAATTCAACCAATTGCTTTAATCCATCTTCAGGTAAATTACCTTTTTTGAATTCAGCCAATACATTTGGTAATTTATTGGACATCTCTAACAAGAAATGTGCTTCAAAATCTTTCATGTTTTTAACCGCTACTTCTTTTAACAAACCTTGTGTACCTAAGTAGATAATGGCTACTTGTTTTTCAACCGTAAACGGCGTGTACTGCGCTTGCTTCAAGATCTCTACGTTTCTTGCTCCTTTATCAATTACATTCTTTGTTGCTGGATCTAAGTCACCTCCGAATTTAGAGAAGGCTTCTAATTCTCTGTATAAAGCTTGGTCTAATTTCAATGTACCAGAAACTTTTTTCATTGATTTGATCTGCGCGTTACCACCCACACGACTTACAGAAATACCTACGTTGATGGCTGGACGAATACCTGCGTTGAACAAGTTTCCTTCTAAGAAGATCTGACCATCTGTAATGGAGATTACGTTCGTTGGAATATAGGCAGATACGTCACCTGCTTGTGTTTCAATAATTGGTAATGCTGTTAATGAACCACCACCTTTCACCAAATGCTTGATAGAAGCTGGCAAGTCGTTCATGTTTTTAGCAATCTCATCGTTTGCAATCACTTTTGCAGCACGCTCTAATAAACGGCTATGCAAGTAGAATACATCACCTGGATAAGCCTCACGTCCTGGTGGGCGACGTAATAACAATGATACCTCACGATAAGCAACTGCTTGCTTTGATAAGTCATCAAATACAATCAATGCTGGTTTACCACAATCACGGAAGAACTCACCAACAGCTGCACCCGCAAATGGAGCGTAGAATTGTTGAGGTGCTGGATCTGCAGCAGAAGCAGCAACGATAATGGTATAAGCCATTGCACCGTTCTCTTCTAAAGTCTTCATCACACCTGCAATCGTAGATGCTTTTTGGCCAATCGCAACATAAATACAATACACTGGTTCACCAGCATCATAAAATTCTTTTTGATTGATAATGGTATCCACACAAATGGCAGTCTTACCAGTTTGACGGTCACCAATCACCAATTCACGTTGACCACGACCAATTGGAATCATTGCGTCAATCGCTTTGATACCAGTTTGTAATGGTTCTTTTACAGGCTCACGGAAGATCACACCTGGCGCTTTACGCTCCAATGGCATCTCATACAATTCGCCTTTAATTGGACCCTTGCCATCAATTGGCTCACCCAACATATTAATTACACGACCTACTAAACCATCTCCTACTTTAATAGAAGCGATTTGACCAGTACGCTTTACTTTGTCACCTTCTTTAATGCCCTTGCTAAGACCCATCATTACCACACCCACATTGTCTTCCTCTAGGTTCAATGCAATGGCCTTGGTGCCATTCTCAAATTCAACTAGCTCACCACTACTTACACCGTTCAAACCATATATACGAGCGATACCATCACCAACTTGTAATACAGTTCCTACTTCTTCTAAATCAGCAGAAGCATCAAAATTGCTTAATTGCTGTCTAAGAATTGCAGATATTTCATCAGGTTTAATGTCCACCATAAATACTTATTTAATGTATGATTGTTATGTTAATTATAATTTTGATACAAATTCGTTAGATAAAAATTGTTTTTTGATATCTAATAAATCTCTTTTAATACTTGCGTCAACTAAGTTGTTATCGAATGACAATACAAAACCGCCAATTAAGTCTTCGTTGGTATCTGTTGTTAATTCAATGATTCCGAATTGAGTTTCTGCTTTAATTTTTGCTTCAATAGCTTGTTTCAATGTGTCGCTAATGGCTACAGCAGTCGTCAAGCTAACTTGATGTATGCCTTTTAATGCATTGTATTGTTGAATGAATTCAGTCGCTATTTCTGGCAACGCGCTTTCTCTACTTTTTTTAACCAATAAAACAACAAAAGACAAAGACAATGCGCTCACTGCATCTTTAATCACAGCAAGTACAATGGCATTTTTCTGATCCGCTTTAATGATTGGGCTTCTTAAGACATTTACAAAATCGGGGCTTTGCGCACAAACTGCCTGAAAATATTTCATATCAGCATGCACTGTATCCAATTGATTCTGTTCAATGGCTAAGTCGAGTAAGCTCTTTGCGTATCTTCCTGCTAAACGTACGTTGGGCATTTCTTACTTTTTAATTTAACTTAACTCCTTCAGCAATTTGTTTAATATAGCTTTCTTGTTCTGCTTTATTAGACAACTCTTTTCTTAATATTTTCTCTGCAACTTCTACCACCAAACTGCCTACTTGATTTTTTACTTCAGTCAAGGCTGCATTTTTTTGTTGCGTAATCGCTAA
>Ga0222712_10000057_pt1 | contig 143261 bp, 119 predicted proteins | sample C33_657DmetaG_FD_165043 | JGI IMG/M metagenome (GOLD analysis project Ga0222712, IMG submission 165043) | Estuarine water microbial communities from San Francisco Bay, California, United States - C33_657D | ecosystem: Environmental > Aquatic > Marine > Unclassified | place: USA: California...
ATTCTTTACCAGCCTTGAAACGAGCAACTTTCTTTGCTTTAATCTTAATAGACTCACCTGTTTGTGGGTTACGTCCAGTTCTTGCAGCACGCTTAGATACTGAGAAAGTACCAAAACCTACTAAAGTTACTTTGTCACCTTTTTTCAAAGATTTAGTTACTGCTTCGATAAAAGCGTCTAAAGCTGCATTAGCTTGAGTTTTTGGACAACCAACTGAGTCGGCGATGTGTGCGATTAATTCTGCTTTGTTCATAGATGTGTTTTTTATAGTTTTAAACGATAGAACAAATTTATTGAGTTTGATGAAACAAAAAAATATTTCAGTGTTTTTTTTTATTTTTTATTTTTCTACTAAAACCCTTAAATAGTAAGGCTTTCCGCTTAAAACCAAAATTTCAATCTTGGACCTATAATTATAGTGAAATGCTGTAATCCTTTGCAGCATTGAATTACAGCGGTCTTTTTAATGAAAATGAAGCCAGTAATGGGTTTTGGGAGCCTAGCTATCCACAATCAATTCACAATTTTCATGCTTGTATTAAAGTGAAAACATTGTTCTCCCCATTGATCAGTTACGCTAAAAAGGAGTGTTTCTGCATGTTTTTCCTTGAATTCGGCTAATTGAGGAGCCGCTTTACTAAATAATTGTAGGGTAAAAGTAGGGGGCTGATCTGCTGCAAGGTCTAATTGGTAGAGCTGATGCTCTACGAAACAAGCTGTTGAAAGACAGCTTGGGATAAAGCTTTGTTTGATCCAATTCAACCATGCTGATTCAATGGAAGGATCTATTTGAAAACTAATATTGTATACAAACATGGAGTTACTTTTTTATTTCTATCACAATCGGACAATGGTCACTATGCTTTATGTCTGGTAGGATCAATGCTTCTTTAATTTTTGTTGACAATACTTTTGTAGTACAAAGATAATCAATTCTCCATCCTTTGTTTTGTAATCTAACAGAAGGAAATCTTTGACTCCACCATGAATAAGCACCAGTTGCATCCTCATGCATATGTCTAAAACTATCTACCCAATTATTTGCAAGTAACTCATCCATCCAAGCTCTTTCTTCAGGTAAAAAACCAGAAGATTTTTTATTGCCTTTTGGATCATGGATATCAATTGCTTGATGCGCAATATTGTAATCTCCCGCCACAATGATATTTGGTCTTTCTTCTCTGAGTTGTTCTACCCAATTGTAAAACTCTTCTAACCATTGGTATTTATAGGCTTGTCTAAGGTCTCCACTTGTGCCTGAAGGGAAATAAGCATTGATAATGGTAAGGTCGCCAAAATCAACTCTTATCACTCTTCCCTCTGCATCGCTCATTTCATGTCCAGTTCCTTGAACAACTAGACTTGGCTTTTGTTTACTAAATACGGCCACGCCACTGTATCCTTTTTTTTGGGCAGGATACCAAGCAATATGATATCCTAGATCGGTAAAAAGAGTTTGGTCAATATCTGTACTGCTTGCTTTTGTTTCCTGAACACATAATACATCTACTGGGTAATCTTTAAGCCATTCGATTAATCCTTTTTTTATGGCGGCTCTAATTCCATTCACATTATAACTAACTACGCGCATGTATTTTTAATTTGGTGACTGAAAAATTTCACTATACGCAATCAATAATAAAAGCGTGATAATTGAATTTGGATACCCTTGCTGCAATGGTATGATGTAATTAGGCTTGTTCCTTCCTTTTGCAGCCATGATGGCTACATTGTTGATGTAAATGATTCTAACATCAATTTGATTATTGAAAAGGATTTTAAAGGCATCCTTACCAATTGTTCCTTCAATAGATTTAAATAGGAAGATGTTGCCTTTTGGATACTTTGTATTTAATGTATAAATCGAATTGGAGTCATACCCATTGTAAATTTGATTTGAGTTAAACATGAAGCCAGTAGTCGCTGGTTGCTCAATGACTTTGAATCTGCCAATTAAATTGGTGTCGGAAAATATTTTATGAATACTGTCTGGTAGAAATCGGATTGGTGGGGTGGCAGGTAATTCCGGATCAAACATTGGATTGAATTCAATATAGGCTTCCAGTGTATAATCTTTATTTTCACTCACATTCCTTAAGGGTTGTAAAGCTTGATAGTATTCCTTAAAAATGGTATTGGTCCTTTTTTTTATTTCAGGTAAAATAGCAAAAAAAGGATTATTGGTTGTTTTGTCTTTCGTGTCAATTTTTTGCATGGTTGCAGCTGGCGTTCTTAGCACAACCAATGCATTATTTTGCATAAACTGAATAAAACCTTTACTAGTATCTACTGAGATTCTTGGCTTAGCATGCAACAAAGGCATCATAAAATTATCTGAAGCATAACTGATAGGCACTTTAGCTTCAATGTAGGTTAGTTCTTCTCCATCTTTGTCAAAATAGCTGATACCAGATTGAATGGCTTTGAATAAGCTTTTGGGCGTGGTGACAGGCACATTCATTGGGTAACCAATACCTTGATTGGAAATGGGGATCATACCCATTAAAATCGTTTTTTGAAAAACGGGTTTTTTATTTTGATCTAAAATGGTACAAGTTAAAAACCAAGTGGACTGTATGCTATCTTTTTTTGGAATGACGACATTCACCATTGAATTATTGAAAGTTTGAACTGGTAGCAATTCATATATTTCTAAATAGGCATGAAATTCAGCAGTTTGGCTTTGACTCCAATCAATTACTAGCTTTCCAATCTGATTTGATTTATTTAAAATTTTAATTTTAGTCGAATGGCTTGTGTCTCTTTGAAGTTGTAAAGGATTAAATAGTGCAGAATCCAATAGATGCGCAAAAACTTTTACTTGTGTAGTGGTAGGTTGCCAATACTTTCCCTCTGGTTGAATACTAGAATACATTTGAACTTGTTCAAATACCACTTGTTTGGATTGTCCAAATGTGGCGATGCAAATGCATTGTGTGAAGACTAGACTCAAAAAGTAAAAGCTGTTTTTCATTTTGCAGGTTCAAATTGGGTAGTCAAATTTAGTTGATTTAGACGTTTAATACTTATTTTATTCTAACTACATATCCAATAAGTCCATACCTCACAAAAAGATTAATCAATCACAGGTTGCAACCACTTGGTGATATATTCTAAAGATTCATTTTTCCTTTTTGCATAATCAACCACTTGGTCTTGCTGTATTTTTCCTAAACCAAAATATTGGCTTTGTGGATGTGCAAAATACCAGCCACAAACACTTGATGCTGGATACATGGCTAAACTTTCTGTTAAGCTAATGCCAGTATGTTCTGCTGCATTCAATAAATCAAATAAACGATATTTTTCGGTATGGTCTGGACAAGCAGGATAGCCCGGTGCAGGGCGAATACCCACATAATTTTCTTGAATCAATGCCTCGTTGTCTAATTGCTCATCCTTGGCATAACCCCAATATTCTTTTCTTGTTTTAACGTGCAAGTATTCTGCAAATGCTTCGGCAAAACGATCTGCTAATGCTTGCAAGATAATTTTATTGTAATCATCTAAATTATCCTCAAATGCTTTGATATGCTTTTCGATACCATGAATGGTTACCGCAAATGCGCCAATATAATCTGCTTTGTTTTCGGTTGCAGGACAAATAAAATCTGCTAAGGAGAAATTTGGTTGACCAGCTGCTTTCTTTGCTTGTTGTCTTAGGAAATGCAAGTCAACTTGATTTGCACCGTCGGTAACCATCACATCATCACCAGCAGCACTTGCTGGCCAAAATCCAACTGCGCCCTTCGCTGTTAACCAATTTTCTTCAATGATCTTTTTTAACAAGGCTTGCGCGTCTTGGTATAATTTACTTGCGACTTCACCAACAACTTCATCTGTTAAGATGGCTGGGTAATTTCCATGTAATTCCCATGCAATAAAGAATGGCTTCCAATCTATATAGTCCACTAGTACAGAAAGATCTGTAATTTCAATGGCTTTATTTCCAGTGAAACTTGGTGCAGTTGCATTAAATTCACTCCAATCAATCGCTACTTTATTTTCTAATGCTGTAGCATAGGGGATGCTTTGCTTGACTGTTTTTTTATTGTCAAAGTCAGACTTTAATTGGGTGTATGCTTGTTCTAACTCTGCTAAGAAAGGCTTTTTTAATTCTTTGTTCAATAAAGAACCAGCCACAGTCACGCTTCTTGATGCATCTAATACATGAATTACACCATCATTGTATTCTGGCGCAATTTTAACTGCGGTATGCATTCTAGAAGTCGTCGCTCCTCCAATCATCAATGGAATGGTCATCCCACGACGTTTCATTTCTTTGGCAATGTAGACCATCTCGTCTAGTGATGGGGTAATCAACCCACTTAATCCTATGATATCTACTTGATGTTTTTCTGCTTCTGATAAAATTTTATCTGCAGGCACCATCACCCCAATGTCAATAATTTCATAGCCATTACAGCCCAATACTACACCTACAATATTTTTTCCAATATCATGCACATCGCCTTTTACCGTAGCCAATAAAATTTTTGCAGGCCCTTTTGTTTGACCATTTGGATTGGTAGATGCGTTCTTTAATCTTTCTTTTTCGGCTTCAATAAACGGTGTCAATACAGCCACACTTTTTTTCATCACCCTTGCACTTTTCACTACTTGTGGTAAAAACATTTTACCTGCACCAAACAAATCACCCACTTGATTCATGCCCGCCATCAACGGACCCTCAATCACTTCTAATGGGGCACTATACTGTAATCTTGCTTCTTCTGTATCTGCTTCAATGAAATCGGTAATTCCATTGATCAATGAATGCGCTAGTCTTTCCTCTACAGAACCAGATCTCCATGCTAATTTTTTGCTATTGGCTTCTGCGACTTGTCCTGCGTCTTCACCTTTTGCCTTCAATGCATCTGCATATTGAATTAATGCTTCGGTCGCTTGGTTGTCATCATTATTTTGATTCAAGATGACATTCTCACAAAGCTGTTTTAATTCAGGCTCAATCTCATCATAAACAATTAATTGACCTGCATTCACAATACCCATATCCATTCCTGCATTTACCGCATGGTATAAAAACACGGCATGAATGGCTTCTCTTACTGCATCGTTACCTCTAAATGAGAAGGACACATTCGACACACCACCACTTACTTTTGCCAAAGGCATTAATGCTTTAATTTCTCTTGTTGCTTCAATAAAATCTACTGCATAATTATTATGCTCTTCGATACCTGTTGCAACCGCAAAAATATTTGGATCAAAAATGATGTCTTCTGGATCGAAGCCAACTTGTTCTACTAAAATTTTATAGGCGCGTGAACAAATCTCTACTTTTCTTGCTTTGGTATCTGCTTGTCCTACTTCATCAAATGCCATCACAATCACTGCAGCGCCATAGGCTTTGCAGATATGCGCTTGTTCAATAAACTTGGCTTCTCCTTCTTTCATCGAAATGGAGTTCACAATACATTTTCCTTGCACACATTTTAATCCCGCTTCGATGATCTCAAATTTTGAGCTATCAATCATGATGGGAATTTTTGCAATATCAGGTTCGCTCTGCAATAAATTCAAATAAGTGGTCATGGCTTTCACACCTTCAAGTAACGCATCATCCATATTGACATCAATGATCTGCGCACCACTTTCAGCTTGTTGACGCGCTACAGACAATGCCTCTTCATATTTATTTTCCTTAATAAGCCTTGCAAATTTTTTAGAGCCAGTCACATTGGTTCTTTCGCCAACATTCACAAAATTTGTTTCAGGACGAATCACTAAAGGTTCTAGTCCTGCCAATCTTAAATAGGGCTTGATATGTATAACTTGATCGCTCATAATCTTAAATAGTTTTGTCTACAATAGGTAATTTTCTTGGTTGCATGTTGCGCACATTATCTGCCATATGTTTGATATGGTCGGGGGTGGTACCACAACATCCGCCTACAATATTTACAAATTTATTTTTCGCCCACTCTTCAATAAAATGCGCCGTTTGATGCGGGGCTTCATCATATTCACCCATCGCATTCGGTAAGCCTGCATTGGGATAGGCCGATGTATAACAGGTAGCTATTTGAGAAAGTTCCTCAATATGCGCACGCATTTCTTGCGCACCTAATGCACAATTCAAGCCCACACTCAATGGTTTAGCATGTGCCACAGAAGTATAAAATGCTTCTAAAGTTTGTCCGCTTAAGGTTCTACCAGATGCATCTGTGATGGTACCGCTAATCATGATTGGTAATTCTGGTTTTCCTATTTTTCTAAAATATTCCTTGATAGCAAAAATCGCAGCCTTGGCATTGAGTGTATCAAAAATAGTTTCAACTAAAATAAGGTCTACACCTCCATCCACTAATCCACGAATTTGTTCTGTATACGCTACTACCACTTCGTCAAAAGTCACTGCACGAAAGCCAGGATTATTCACATCGGGAGAAAGACTTAATGTTTTATTTAATGGACCAATTGCGCCTGCAATATATTTTTCGGTACTATTGGGATGTTTTGCTTTGTATTGATCAATTGCATCACGAACACATTTTGCTGCTGCCACATTCAATTCGTATGCCAGTTCCTGCATGTCATAATCTGCCATGGCGATAGAGGTACTACTGAAAGTATTGGTTTCAATAATGTCTGCGCCTGCTTCTAAGTATTGTAAATGGATACCAGTAATGACTTCTGGTTGTGTGATACACAAAAGGTCGTTATTGCCTTTTACATCGGAATGCCAATTGGCAAATCTTGTTCCACGAAAATCTTCTTCCGTTAATTTATGACGTTGAACCATGGTGCCCATGGCGCCATCAATCACTAAAATTCTTTCTTGTAAAGCTTCCTTAATTGACATAATACTACATTAAATTTTATGCAGCATCCAATAGGAAAAGAGGTAGGGGGGCGATAAGGGTATCGTTTATTAGTTCTTTTCTCCTTTCGGATGGCAGGGTGAACAATAAACAAATCCTCCTGCTGTTGCGCAGCGAAGATAGGGCACAATCAAATGATGACCAAAATAATAGGCAGGATAATAATTATTGATAATTAGCAACCACTTCTATATCTACTTGATCGGCAACCATCTTAATCAACAGGCCGCCAATGCCAAAATCCTTAAGGGTTACGGTAAACTTAGCAGTGGCCTTTGGCAACCCGTTTTTAATGAGGATGACGCCCTTTGTCTCAATGGCTTTATTGACGCCATGTACTTGCATATTGCCTTTAACTATGATTGGGTAGCTGCCGTCTTTAGCGAAATTGACAGAATTTATATTGGTGATTTCTCCATTGAAAAAACCTCTAGGAAATTTATCTGACTCTACATATTCTTCATTAAAATGCTTTTGCATTAAATCCATTTCAAAACTAAAGTCTTTCAATAGCATGATGAAACTCAATTTCCCATTGGGTTCTAGACGACTCACCGCCTTTGTATTGGTGGCATCGATATCCTTATCATCCACTGCAATGAATCTAACAGTGGCAGCTTTCGTACTATATACTTTTTGAGCTTGTACTTGAACAAATGCAAGACTTGCTATAAATAGGGTGATGAGTCTTAGGTTCATAAATCAATGTTTGAACATTAAAATTAGTGTTTCTCTTTTATTTTGCCAAATTGTATTGTCAATATGGGTCAAATGCCTAATTGAAAATAGGGGTTTACCTTAATAACAATTTACTTGATGTATTGTTGGATGGGTTGGCGGTTGGAGATACTCTTGCCCAAGGTCATTTCATCGGCATATTCTAATTCGCCCCCAAATGCAATACCTCTTGCAATGGTCGTGACCTTGCATGTATTGCCCGTCATTTTCTTTTGAATATAATAAATAGTGGTATCGCCTTGTATGGTTGGATTTAATGCAAAAATCAATTCTGTCACCCCATTTTTTTGAATGCGCTCCATCAAAGGCTCAATGGTTAATTGTTCTGGGCCAATGCCATCCAATGGAGAAATGATACCGCCTAATACATGGTATGTGCCATGGTATTGACTGGTATTTTCAATCGCAATTACGTCTCTAATATTCTCTACCACACAAATGGTTTCTTTGGATCGGGAATTATTTGAACAGATAGAACAGATAGGCCCATCACTAATATTAAAGCAGTTTTTACAAAATTGGATTTCCTTTCGCATCCTAACTAAAGCTTCACTAAACTGGTTGGTGCTGGATGCCTCTTGCTTTAATAAATGCAATACCAAACGCAATGCCGTTTTTTTACCAATACCCGGAAGTTTGGAAAATTCTGCTACAGCGTTTTCAAGTAAGGAAGAGGGTAGTTGCATACAATTATAAAAAATAAAATTAGGGTTTTAAAATGAGGTTCATTTCATTATCCCATTTAGCCCTGATATTTAAAATCAAATTCAGGTTGCGCACCAATTCTGGCTGCAGTTTTTTGCCAATGAATTTACCTGTATCCCAGCGCCCATTTTGATTGGCGTCAGACAATAATTTTAATTGGTAGTCTCCTGGTGGCAATAAATCAATGCGCAATAGGTTCTGTGTGATTGGGTAGCTAAATTTTACTTTCTGGTCCTGTATCAATAATAAAACAGGATGCTCAAATTGTTGAAAGCCATTGATTCTTAGAATCGCTGTACCATAACTTGATTCTGGTTTCGTTTTAAATCTTAGGGTATCTGCTTTTACTAAAAAATTAGAAAGACTATCTTGTATCGATTTTTGTGGAAGGACTAACTTGTAATCTGTCCCAGCTTCCCAAGGAAAATCTATTGTTACTTGTTGTTTATTTTGTGCATTGACCAATACCTTTACACCTTCTTGTTGCACTAAATTGGTATCGGTAATGCCAATTTTAAAGCTGTCATTTAGGCGAATCAATGTTTCGAAATTCAATGTCAATGGGCTTAAAAAATCTTTTTCTTGACCTTCTAAATTGCTACTGTATTTTAAAAGGGGGGATTGTTTTTTTGCATTTTTTGAACCTATCGCAGTGGCTAATTTTTTTTCTTTTTTTGGACTAGCTTCAAAGGCATATAACTGAATACTGTCCTTCGTCTTAGTTGCTGCAACACTGCGGTCTAAAAATGCAAATAATTTTGTTGAATCATCATAACGTTTGCTATAATCATTTGGAACAATATAGATATTAAAATCGCTCGCTGGTAAAAATTTGAATTCAAAAACACCTTGACCATTGATTCTAGAATAGTAAGTGGGTTTGTCTTTATAGATGGCAGAATCTTTTTCAATTGGATGCAAGACTGCAATTAAACTACTATCCACTAATCCGGTTTCAGCAATTTGAACTTTTCCAAATAATTTACCTGTGTCAATTTGATTGCCTGTACTAAATACATAGGTATAATTTTGAATTATATTACCTTCATTCACATCTCTTAATGCATTGCCAAATTGTAAACTATAAGTGGTGTTTACATTTAAGCTATCTGATAATCGAATGCGCACCATATTCAATCTTTGATCTACCAAGGGATTGTTCTTGATATTAGGGGACACAATCAATTGCTCTTGTAAGGCATTGGTGGTAATAAATTCGTTAAAGCTGATCAAAATCTCCTTGGGTGCAATGTTGGTACTAGAGTCCTTTGGTTTGGCATACACGGCATAAGGCGGGATGCTATCTCTTGGCCCTCCAGAAGGGGGTACAATATTGGCACAACCACCCATTTGAATGAGTGTCATTGCAGTCAAACAACATAGAAGGATTGTTGGAATTAATTTTAATCGGATCATACTTTACAAACTTAGTTAAATTTCCTCCTCTAGGGCATGCAATGCTACGGCTAGTTCATTGTTTTTTACAAAATTGCACCAATGGCAATCTTCCTTGCCACAGCCGGTATAAAAATCTTTCTGTTGGATTTTTTCCCAGACCATTTTTATTTGCTGTTGGACTGTAGTGATGTCTGCTTCTGTAATGGCTATCGCAATTTTTTCAAAAGCTTTTTTCTTGTTAGGCTCTACAAAATCAAATTCTGCACTCGTGACCTGCCAATTTTTTGGATGATGTCTTAAGAGTATTTTATAGAAAACAGCTTGTCTCCAGTAATCACCGCCATCTGGATTTTTTTCATTCGGTCCCTTTAATTGATCTCTTGCGTTGTCAATATTACCTGTCTTGTAGTCAATTACCACCACTTCTTTACCATTGAATTCAATTTTGTCAATCGCACCTTTCAAAGGAATATCATTCACTACTACATTCGTGACCCTGTATTCGGTTGCGACAATTTTATTCCACTGCTGCACATAGAAGTCGTAATAGTTGACTAAGACCGTGCCACCAAGGTCCACACGATCTTTAAATTCTTGTTTTGTAAATGCTTCACGATGTCTCTTCATGTAGAATTCAAAATCTTCTACAAGGGTTTGTTTATCAGGAAATACGTTTCCTGCTTTTTGCATTTTTTCAAAAAGTTTATTGAGTGCATCGTGGATGGCAGAACCAAAAGTAGTGGCTTCTGATTTTCCAGAAGGCACACGAATTAAGCTATTGTAATAAAAACGCAGTGGGCATTTTAAGTAATTGTTCAAGGCAGTGACATTCATTGAAAACTTATCCAATTTTGGTTGGATAAAATCTGCCTCCAATTGTGCAATCTCAGGTTTAACTGTTGTTTCTAAACGGAGTAATTTATATTGCATTTTGACAGCTGCATCTAGTTGTTGCGCTGCTATCATGCCATTATTACCTTGTACGAGTTCAATTAAAAATTGACTTGGCTCAAGTTCCTTCCCATCCGCTTTGTACTTACTATAAGAAATGGTTAAATGCTTTTTTGCTCTTGTGATGGCTACATAAAATAGTCTTCTTAATTCTTCCTTATCATCTGCTCTTTCCAAACTACTAAGCACAGTATCCGGAAGGCTATAACCTGCAGCAGCTGTTGTTCTTTTTTTCTCCCAATAAGCGGCATTGGTCCCAGCTAAAAATACATGCGTGAATTCAAGCCCCTTACTACTATGCGTGGTTAGCAAATTCACTCCAGCATCAGAACCCAAAGTAATTGGTAATGGCAGGCGGATGTCTTCGCGTTTCATTAACCTAAAGATGTCTACCAAGGTCTTGAGATCTAAACTAGGCTTACGATGTGTTTCTTCTTTAATGAAATCAAAGAAGGAAGTCACCATATCCAATTCCGCCGCTTTATCATCACTATTTAAAACGGCTTGAATGATGCCTGTTTTTTGTAAAATCTGTTCAATCAAATTCACCAAGGTCACATTTGGGATTTGTCCAATTAAGTCCTCCAATACTTTTACAGCTTTTGCCACTTGTTCTAATCCACCTTTTGAAAATAAATCGGTTTGTACTTCTTGTGTCTTATCAATTAATACTTTTCTAAAACTATTTTCTTTCGCATTGTATTTTAATTGATTGGCTTCAACTGTAAGCGTAGCAATAGTGATAGGGGATATCTGCCACCATTTAAAATGCAGTATTTCAAATAATAAATTAGCGCCCTCGTTAGGTTGATCCCACTCACAGGCTAAATAGTCTAGTATCTTTAATATTTGCTGAATCAGTATTTGGTCAAAAAGGTTAGCAGTTCTTCTGCTGTAAATAGGAATATTCTTTTGCTGTAAAAAATGCGCGATTTCGGTTCCGTACTTATGTTCTTTATATAAAACTGCAATCTCTTTTGGGGCCGTCCCGGTCTCTATTAGCTGCGTAATTTTTTGGGTGATATCCATCATCTCTTCCTGTGGATCATTGTATTGCAAGATAGATGGCGCAATGTCAATGGCTTGATTCTCGGGGAGTGATGCAATTAAATTTTTTGTTAAGCCTCCAATTTTATTGATTAACCTTTCTTGATTTTGATTGATGACCTGTGTGGATGCATCTAATATTGGCTGGGTAGAACGGTAATTTTGTTCTAAAACAATATTGATAATATCATCCTTGAATTTTGTTTGAAAGTGCAACATGTTTTCGACATTGGCACCTTGGAATCTAAAAATACTTTGGTCATCATCACCTACCACAAATAAATTCGGTTGCTCCCAATAGTTGGTCAACAATTGCACGAGCTCGTTCTGTGTACCACTTGTGTCTTGGAATTCATCTACTAAAATATACAAGTAACGTTCTTGGTATTGCGCTAATAGATTTTTATTTTCTTTAAACGCCCCAATGACCCAATTAATCATATCATCAAAATCGTAACGTCCATGTTTTTTCATGAGTGATTGGTACTGGTCAAAAGCGGCCACCGCAGCTTTTAGCTTACCCATCTTTTCAATCGCATCATCCACTAACCCCTGTTTTAAATCACCCGCCTCAAACTGCTTGTACTTTTTTTTGTATACAAATTCATCTCTAAATGGAATGTCCTTTATGTATTCATCTATCTGTGTTGTTAAGTATGCCACATCCCATCCTTCCTTTTTCATAGTGCTAAACAACTTCATTAAGTTATTCATCTCATAATACACATCTCCCTTGAATCGTTTTAAGGGATTGGTTTTATCAAATTGGTCTATGAGTTCTTTGAGTAAAGCAATTTTTTCTAATTCGGATATCGGGTCCAAACTTGGCTTCTCAAAAAGGGATAAATTGTCTTGAATGATATCATTGCAAAAAGAGTGGAAGGTGGCGATGGTGACTTTATAAGCCGCAGTTCCAATAAAATCCATCAACCTTTTGCGCATTGCAATCGCGCCAGCGTCTGTGTAAGTAAGACATAAAATGCTTTCTGGTGCAGTATCCGTCTCTAATAAAATTTTTCCTATCCTAGCACCCAGAATCTGTGTTTTACCTGTGCCCGGTCCAGCAATCACCATGACTGGTCCCTCAATGGTGTCTACTGCCTTTTTTTGTGCCTCGTTTAATCCTTGGTACACCTTTTCAAAGGCCAACTGCTGATCTGCTTTACTAATCATGGGCTAAAATTAATGGCTTTGTGGCGATTTTATACAACAAAATGCCAAAAGCATTGTTAATCAGGTATGTCTAAAGTTTATACCATCCACACCGAGCAATTCATCCCTATTTCTTTAACCGAGGCCTGGGATTTCTTTAGTAGTCCAGCCAATTTGGCTAAAATAACTCCGGCAAAGATGGGTTTCAATATCATCAGTCAATTTCATGGTGAAAAAATGTATCCAGGACAGATCATTGAATACACAGTTAAACCTTTATTGAACATCCCTTTATATTGGATGACTGAAATCACACATGTGGTGGAGGGTGCTTACTTTGTAGACGAGCAGCGATTTGGTCCCTATACCATGTGGCACCACCAACACCAGTTCAAAGCAGTTCCAGGTGGGGTAAAAATGGATGATATTGTTCATTACAAAATCCCAATGGGGTTCTTGGGGGATATTGCGCAAGTGCTATTTGTCAAAAAACAGCTCCAGGAAATTTTTGATTTCCGTTTTAAAGCGGTGGAAGCAAAGTGGGGTGCTTACAAGCCCTAGCTTTTTCCTTTGAATAGCTATTTTATAATTATTTTAAAAATAGTTTCCTTTTCTTGATTTTAGAACTGAAAATGTATCAACTTTGGTGTCTAGATTATTCATCCATGGTACAAAATTCAGGGCATACCCACAAATTTTCAGTTGCAGGCTTATTAGTTACTTTAGGAATTATTTACGGCGATATCGGAACCTCTCCTTTGTATGTATTTAGTACAATCATTAATCACAAAGTAATTACAGAACAATTAATTTACGGCGCCATCTCTTGCGTTTTTTGGACTTTAACATTACAGACTACTTTTAAATATGTGTTATTAACACTTAGAGCAGACAATAGAGGTGAGGGCGGCATTTTTTCTTTGTTTGCATTAATTCGTCGTTATGTAAAATGGATTTATATCCCAGCAATTATAGGTGCAGCTATGTTATTAGCCGATGGAATGATTACACCACCCGTTTCTGTGTCTTCGGCTATTGAAGGATTAGCGGGCATTAAAGGTTTGGAAAAAATTATTGTACCTGGTAATGACTTAACAGTAGGTATTGTACTTGCCATTATCTCTTTACTTTTTTTCTTTCAACGTTTTGGTACAAAAGTTATTGGATTTGCATTTGGTCCTATTATGTTGATATGGTTCTCCATGATTTCAATTTTAGGATTGATTCAGGTAATTGGTAATATCTCTATTCTTAAATCATTGAACCCTTATTATGGACTTGATTTATTATTAAACTACCCTAAAGGTTTTTGGTTATTGGGTGCTGTGTTTTTATGTACTACTGGAGCCGAGGCTTTGTATAGCGATTTAGGCCATTGTGGACGTAAGAATATTCAAGTGAGTTGGATGTTTGTAAAATTTGCCTTAGTAGTGAGTTATATGGGACAAGGCGCTTGGTTATTAAATCATGTTGGTACTATGTCAAATGGTATTAACCCATTTTTTGAAATCATGCCTCATTGGTTTTTATTAATTGGTATTGGCATTGCCACTATTGCAACTATTATTGCCAGCCAGGCTTTGATTAGTGGTTCCTTTACTTTAATTAACGAGGCTATAAGTTTAAATTTTTGGCCACGTGTCACCGTAAAATTCCCAACCGATCAAAAGGGTCAAATTTATATTCCTAGTTTAAACTTAATTCTTTGGGTAGGCTGTGTGACCATGCTGCTTTATTTTAGAAAGAGTGAACACATGCTTGCTGCTTATGGTTTCTCCATCATTGTCACAATGATTATGACTACTATTTTAATTAATTTTTACATGTTAAATGTAAGAAGATGGAATCGCTGGTTGGTAGCATTTATTATTTTAATTTTTTGCATTGTTGAAGTCTCCTTTTTTGTAGCCAATGTGGTTAAAATTCATGAAGCACTTATTACTTTTGTCTTTTCTTTCAGTATGATTTTTGTGATGACGATATGGCATCGTGCAAGAAAAATTGCCAATCGATATTTGGATTTCGTGAAACTAAATACCTATTTAGAACAACTATCCAACTTGAGTGCAGACAAAGAGGTACCAAAGTATGCGACCCACTTAGTGTACTTAACCAAGGCAAATAACCACAGAGAAATTGAACATCGTATTATTGATTCTATTTTAAATAAGAAACCCAAGCGTGCTGATATTTATTGGTTCATCCATATTGACCGTACCGATTCTCCATATGGTATGTCTTATAGCATTCGTGAATTAATAGATGATAAAGTCATGCGCGTCGATTTTAAATTAGGTTTCCGTATTCAACCACGCGTGAATGTCTTATTCAAGAAAGTGATGCAAGAATTGAATGAGTGTCAAGAATTGGGTATTTACAGCAAGTATGAATCTTTAAAACAAAAAGATTTCCACGCAGATATTACTTATGTCATTATTGAAAGCTTCTTCTCTATTGAAAATGAACTTTCATTGAAAGAAGATTTTATCATGGACTTATACTTTAATATCAAGCATTTATCACAAAGCGACCAAAAAGCTTTTGGATTGGATAATGACATGACGATTGTAGAACATGTTCCATTGATTATCAAGGCTAATGAGAACCTTCCTTTAAAACGTACTTACGAGAATTAATCGATTATTTGGTACTTGCTTAATTGATTTTGCTTCCCTACTGCTACAATCCAAACGGGTTCAGAGGCGGATAACGTTATCCCTAGTGTATTTAAATTAAGTGACTTTGTCTCTTTTGGTAGGATTGCTGCCACATGATATCCTGTTTTACTTTTTTGAATCAATGCAAACTGTTTCAATGTAGAAGCTGGATTGGTATCTAAGATGCTATAACTATTGTTTTGCTGCTTCACAAGTTTAGGGCTTGTCATTTTATTTTGAACCAACCATTCAATGGGTGCAATCAAAGCAGGGTTATGGTAATAGGTATTTTGCAAGCTATCATTCCATCCATTGGCATTGGTTTTAAAACTAGCACTACTAAAATAAGCGCTACCATGGGTATTTTTTAAAGACCTCATTTTTTTAATTTGATTTGGAATCTCATTAGGAGACTTCCACGCAGCATTGCTGCCTGCTCTGTAAATACCATGACCCACGTAAAAGTTTTTTCCATAGCTATTTCTATTCCACCACTCAATCAATTCATTGTAGTCCGCTAATGCATGACCCTGCTCCCAATATAATTGAGGTGTAACATAATCAATCCAATCTTTTTCTAACCACAATAAAATATCTGCATATAAATCGTCATAGTTGGTTGTTGCTTTTGTTTTACTACCTCTTGGGTCTGTAGATTGATTTCTCCAAACGCCAAATGGGCTAATACCAAATTGCACCCATGGCTTGACTTTGTGAATGGTGGCAGACAATTGTTTTACAATGGTATCACAGTTGCTTCTTCTCCAGTCATCCTTGCTTAAGCCTCTTGCATTTTTTTGAAAAATGGTTTCGTCTGGAAACTCTTTTCCGACAATTTTGTATGGATAAAAATAATCATCCATATGCACTGCATCAATATCATAACGTGCCACTAAATCACCCACTACTTTATTGGTATGTTGCCATACTTCTGGTAAACCAGGGTTAAAATATTTTTTATCACCGTAGGTTAAAAACCATTCAGGGTGGACTTTAGATAAATGGGTATTTGCAATACTCGATTTATTGACATCAAATACGGCTCTATAAGGATTGATCCAAGCATGAAACTCCATACCACGTTGGTGTGTGGCTTCAATCATAAAACTCAATGGATCATAGTAAGGGCTAGGTGCTTCACCTTGTTTCCCCATTAAATATTCACTCCAAGGCTCTAAGGTGGATGGATACAAGGCGTCCCCTGATGGTCTTACCTGCATGATGATGGCGTTCATCCCATTTTTCTGATGCATATCCAACAATGCTTCAAACTCGTCTTTTTGAATTTGACTACTTAGTCCGGGCTTACTTGGCCAGTCAATGTTAACCACGGTGGCAACCCATACTGCTCTGAATTCAAATACATTTTTATCTGATAAACTGGGTTGTGCAAAAACTAAAAATGGAATGGCTAATAAAAGCGTACATAAAATTTTCTTCATAAATAAAATTGATGCTTAAAGTGCTTTCGGATCGGTTCTAATTTTATCAAGAATTTGATTCATTAGTTGTGCTTCTGATTCATTGATCCCTTTTAACAATGCATCAATGCGCTCATTGTACTGATCTAATTGGTCTACCAAACTAAGTCCTTTAGGGGTAAGGGTGATGTCTACCAGTCTTTTATCTTTTTCGCAGGTATTTTTTAGGACCAATTCTTTTGCAATTAAACGATCTACAATTCTACTTGTATCGCTCATCTTGTCCAACATGCGCTCTCTGATTTTTAGTGTACTCAATGGTGTAGTACTTCCTCTTAAAATGCGCAGGATATTGTATTGTTGTTGTGTAACACCTTCATCGGAAAGCATTTTACCAATTTGTTCATTCAACCAATTTGCTGTGAAAAGGAGATTGATACCCAGTTTCTGAAACTCGTTTCTGAAATTAGGTTGTTGTATATCTTGTTCTATCCCCATTGATGTATTGGTATTTGGTTTCAGTTAAAAATACAAATTATTGTCTTTTCTTCCATAATTGATATAAGGGCAATGCCAATAATACCCCAGCGGCGTCTGCAATCATGTCCTTGACTTCGAATCCTCTGCTTGGTACATACCATTTTTGGTAGTATTCCATTGCAATGCCATATACAATACAGAAAATCATAGCCCAGGCTTGAACTCGGACAGATTTTAAAGCTTGTATGGTGGTATGATCAAAAAAATAATAGAAGGACCAGGCCAATGAGCCAAATAAGATGACATGCACAATTTTATCAATCGGCAAAACATGCAACCATCCAGTTCGATCTGTAAAGCTACTGCCAGGAAGGCTCAGCAATACAAATACGAGTGCTATTTCTGCAATCACCCAAATAAGGTATTTCATAAAGGTTGGTTTAGTGCACCAACTGCGCATAGGCTTCGCTCGTAAGCAATGCATCCACATCTGCCGGATTGCTTACTGTCATCTTAATCATCCAACCATCTCCATAAGCATCGGTATTCACTAATTCTGGTTGCGCTGATAAAGCTGGGTTCACTTCTAAGACAGTTCCAGCGATAGGTAAAAACAAATCACTTACCGTCTTCACCGCTTCTACAGTGCCAAACACGGCTTCTGCAGCTAAAGTAGTTCCAACAGTAGTAATATCTATGTAGACAATATCTCCCAACTCGCCTTGTGCAAAGTCTGTGATACCAATCGTAGCGGTATTGCCTTCTAATTTAATCCACTCGTGGTCTTTTGTGTAACGTAAGTCTGCTGGGAATTGCATAGGTTATTTTTTTATTAGTGCAAATATTCATAAAAATTGGTAAAAAACCAATGAACTAGAACTGATTGTTATCAAAATAAAGTAAAACATGGTCTTTTAGGAAAACCTCTTGCTCTATCAAGTCCATTACAGGCAGGTTTTTGAGTTGTTTGAAATGGGGCCAACCATCTCCATCCTTACCTTCAATCACATAAAAACCACTAGACATTAAAATGCTACAAATAGCCACATGCATCAAATCCTGCTTTTGTTCTTTGCTAATTTTTTCTTGTATAAAACCAGTTTCCTGTAAGCCTATCAAAAACAGAATCGACTCTAGATCTGGCTTTTTACCAAATTTGTCCATCAATTTTCGTTCTAAATCCCACCACCTGGTTTGAAAATCGTCCCCTATAGTTGCCATAGATTTGTTCAATTTATGTTGCAAAGGTAGGGGATATCTGTACTTAGTAGGATGGTTTGATTATCTTTGCTCAAATTTCTCGATATGTTACAGGTGAACTTTTTAAGACAACATACCCAACTAGCAAAAGATAAACTAGCCATCAAGCATTTTTCAAATCTAGCGCTAGTAGATCAGGTGATTGCTATGGATGACCAAAGAAAGCGTTTACAAGCCAGCTTTGACGAATTGCAGTCCAAAGTGAACGCAGCTTCTAAAGAGATTGGTAACCATATGGCGAAGGGGGAGAAAGAACAAGCAGAAACACTCAAGCAAAATGTAGGTGCATGGAAATTAGCATTAGAACCACTGAAAATTGAAATGGCTGAAGTTGAATTAGCACTTCAAAATTTGGTTGTACAATTGCCGAACCTGCCACATGATTTAGTGCCTAAAGGAAAAACACCCGAAGAAAATGAAGTAGTGAAAGAAGCGGGTACTACACCGGTTTTACCAGCAGGCTCAATGGCGCATTGGGACTTGATTAAAAAATACAATTTAGTAGACTTTGAAACTGGCGCTAAAATTACTGGAAGCGGTTTCCCTTTATACATAGGCAAGGGCGCTAAATTTCAAAGAGCACTCACGCAATACTTTTTAGATTTCAATACCGCAGCAGGGTATACAGAATACATTCCTCCTTATTTGGTGAATGCCGCTTCTGCTTTTGCGACAGGACAATTGCCAGACAAAGAAGGCCAGATGTACCACGCAACCGAGGATGATTTTTATTTAATCCCAACTGCCGAAGTGCCTGTTACCAATGTCTATAGAGACACAATTTTAAAAGACACGGATTTGCCAATTAAGATGACGGCATACTCTCCATGTTTTAGAAGAGAGGCGGGAAGTTTTGGAAAAGAGGTAAGAGGATTGAATAGAGTACATCAATTTGAAAAAGTGGAGATCATTCAAATTGTACATCCAGATAAAAGTGATGAGACATTGAATGAGATGGTGGCGCATGTCGAAAATTTATTAATTAGTTTAGGATTACAATATCGTATTCTAAGATTATGCGGCGGAGACATGGGCTTTGCTGCTGCCATCACTTATGATTTTGAAGTGTACAGTGCAGCGCAAGAAAAATGGTTGGAAGTAAGTAGTGTATCTAATTTCAATAATTACCAAACCTATAGAATGAAGTGCAGATTCAAAGACCAGGAAGGCAAGACACAATTTGCGCATTCATTAAATGGTAGTTCATTGGCTTTACCAAGAATTTATGCAGCGATTGTAGAGAACTACCAAACCGAAACAGGAATTAACTTACCAGAAGTATTGGTACCTTATTTTGGCGCGAAGCAATTGATATAATTTAATATTGATGATACTAAAAATGCCCCATATGATTGGGGCATTTTTTATAAAAGCTGTCTGCGGTTGCATTTAAAATCTACTAAACCTCAATCCTACTGCAAAAGGCTCCATGTCTATATAGCTTTGATTTTTGTTGAATAAATTACTGCTTGCAAATGAACCATAAAGGCGTACAGCTCCAACGCCAAGTTCGCCGATGGTTGCGATACGCCAATCATTTAAATTAAAATTGCCACGAAACTTTTCTTTACCACGCTCTCCACTAATCTGTTTGTTTTTAGCCTTCCATAAATACCCTACACTCATACCTGCACTCGCGTATAAAGCTTTTCTATTCATGGGCTTAGGTGAAAAATTGATTTGTAAAGGAATAGTGATATAATTTACTAGTAATTTATTTTTTGTGAAAGAGACCACATCAAATTTTACATTTTTTTCAATGTCTTCTCTAAAACTGATGGGTTTATCGAACCTAAGATTGAACATTTCTAGACCTAGTCCATATTTAAAATTAATCTTGTGTTGGTACAGGTTTAATTTTTGTGACACTACCCAAATATTGATATTGTTTGAATTTTTATTATTCAAGCTAAAATTTTCTGGAGACATGACTGGTCCTGGATAAAATGGAAGGCTATTAGGATTGGCTGCAAGCCAGTATAGCGTTGGACTCTTGTCTATAAAATTGGCAAAGCCAAGATCAAAGATGAACCAATTTGTTTCAATATTTCTTAATGTTTTAGGAGCGCGTTTGATGGTGATATTGGTATTATCAAAGTCACCCTCTTCAATCATAGATACCCAATCTTTCTTATAGTTACTATCTTGAGATTTAATAAATTGTAAGCTACCTAATTTTAGGGTATCATCTTTTACTTTTTGTGAAAGGTCAAAGGATACTTTCTTATCGGCAAAATCTATTGTGGTGTTATAGGGCAAGAATTTTTTTCTATTTCGACGGGTATTGTACTCGTTTTCTTCGTTTGACCATTTACGAATGACCACATTGCCAATTGCAATAGCGCCTCTTGACCTGTTGTCATTGTTGTTTTGTTCGCCCTTCTTTTTTACAATTAGCATATTGCCAATGACAATGGTATCATTTGCAATAGGAATACTATCTGATAATACTTTAGTTGTAGGACTTGTTCTTGAACTATCATTTTGTGCAAACACTTGAATGCTCAGGCCCATTAAAATGCATAATGATAGTAGTAAAAATGTTTTTTTCATATCTATTTTTCTTTTTCTGATTTATTTCTTTTTAGGAATGCTGAAACTCTTCTCGTAATGCCTCTAAACTTATTACCATCAATTTCGAAATTAGCGATAAAGATGGTTCTGTTTGTATCTTCAGTATCTATGACTTCATAAGTAGTTAATCCCTTTTCGTCTATTGTTGGTTCCGCATCTATATTAGCTGAACCGACTGGAAGTGTTGTAGCATTGATTGTAATTGGATTATTGTACGTTCTTGGTATTTCCTTCATCACAGTTTGATTTATGCTGTTATTGGTGGGCGCTATTTCAGCCATCGCAATAGATTCCTGTTGAGTGACATTGATGCGTTGAGTTTTGCTAGCATTACTTTCTTGCAATTTTGTTATTGTTTGTTGCTGCGTTATTGCTTGTTGCTTTATAATTACTTCTTGTTTTGTTTTTGGGGATGCATTGCTTAATGCAATTTCATCAGAGGTTTTAGTTGAATTTGTATTAGGAACTACTAAGGTGGTTGTATTGACTGCAATTGAATTAGATACAGGGGTTTTTGTCAATTGCTGGTAGCCAAAGAAAACCATCAAACATGCAGCAACGGCTGCATAAGTGAATTTTTGTTGATTGAATCCAAATGATTTAACTATGATCGCTTCAAAAGCGGTTGCCTTTTTCAAACTATTTTTAAATGGAGTAGACAAGCCAGGAATTGAATGCATTTCGGCTTTCAATAACTTTGAATAATTTTGATCCCATTCTTCCACTAAATCTCCATCTACCATCCCCTCTAAACTTGTTTCAGCTTGCTGTTTTAAATTTTCCTTAAATGGATATTGAATCTTATCTGCACTAAGCACCGTTGCTTTTAACGCCTCCATTTCTAATGCATAGCTTGGGTTGTCTGCAATAAACGCCTCTACCTCCAAGCCTTCTTTGGGGCTTAACTCCTTGTCGATGTATAACAAGAAAATGGTTTCATATGTAGATTCGTTTAGCTGCATTAACATGCTGTTGGTGCGTAAGCGGATAATTTGTTTTTTAATATCAATCTAGCCCTATGTAAATATACTTTTACTTGACTCTCGGATAAGTGCATGATCTCTCCAATCTCTTGGTAACTATACCCTTCATAATCTTTTAGTAAAACAAGGCTTTTTTGTATTGGATTTAATTCACTCACTGCTTGCATTAAAACTTGCTTGAGTTCTGCGTCCTGCTGTGTAATCTGCTTGTGCGGTATGGCGGCGTCCTCTGTCAAAGGCATTTTATTATTTTTACGAATATGGTCAATCATTTGATGATAGGCCACTGTAAATAAATAAGATTTTGCTTTTTCCGGAAGGACCTGTGCCCGGTTCACCCATAATTTTTCAAATGCAGATTGGACAATATCTTGTGCATCTTCGGTATGTCGAATATTTTTAACAATAAATCGATACACACCGTCGGCGAAATTATCTACACATTCATTGTACGCTTTATCCGTCATCGCTTTGGTTTAGTCCTTGTTTGATAGGTTAAACGCTGGCAAAGGTAAAAAGTTACAGGGAAATGGCTATTTTTTGGGACTAATAATCAATGACCTGCTCCTGAATATCCTGAGGTAATTCACGCCATTCGTAGTGTTGGTTCCTTAATTGAGGTTCAAATCCAGCTTCTTTGATGGCTTCCTGAATACTCTTATAAGTGAATCTATGTGGGGCTCCAGCAGCACTTACCACATTTTCCTCCAGCATAATACTACCAAAATCATTGGCACCTGCTTCTAAACAAACCTGCGCAGTGGCTTTACCTACGGTCAACCAGCTTGCTTGAATATTTTTGATATTAGGCAACATGATACGACTGATTGCAATCATTCGTATATATTCTTCGGTGGTGGTTAAATTATGTACCCCTCTTATCTTGGTTAGTAATGTATCTACATCTTGGAAGGTCCAAGGAATAAAGGCCAAAAATCCGTTGGCGCCTGCTGGTTTCATATCCTGCACTTCTCTAATTTTAATTAAGTGGATGAATCTTTCTTCCAATGTCTCCACGTGTCCAAACATCATGGTCGCACTCGAAGTGATATTCAATTGATGCGCAGCGGCCATTACATCCAACCATTCTTGTGCGCCACATTTTCCATTAGACACTAATTTTCTTACTCTATCTACCAAGATCTCTGCGCCCGCACCTGGTAAGGAGTTCATACCAGCTTCTTTCAAAGTTTTTAATACATGCGTATGAGTATGTCCACCAATTTTAGCAATATGCGCAATCTCTGGGGGCCCTAGAGTATGTAATTTGATGTCTGGAAATTCAGCTTTAATTTGTTTAAATAAATTGGCATAAAAATCCAATCCAAGTTCTGGATGGTGACCACCTTGAAGTAGTAATTGATCTCCTCCCCAAGCAATGGTCTCCTTGATCTTAACTCTATATGTATCCATATCGGTTATATAGGATTCTGGATGTCCTGGGATGCGATAAAAATTACAAAACTTGCAATTGGCAATACAAACATTGGTCGTATTCAAATTACGGTCAATCTGCCAAGTCACTTTACCATGGGGTACTTGTTTTTTTCTTAGTGTATCAGCCACATAGCTTAATTCGGCCAATGGGGCGTTTTCGAAAAGGAACATGCCCTCTTCTTTAGTTAAGTACTCAAAATTCAGTGCTTTCTGATAAAGTTGCTCTAATTGCATAGTTTTCAATTAATGGTGCGAAGTTACTAATTAAACAACCTTAAGGTCAAATGGTTGTATGTTTTAAGCTTATTTTTGTGGTCCTTATGATACAATTTGACAGATTTCAATTAGCGAACGGATTAAAGGTGCTGGTGCATCAAGATACGAGTACCCCAATGGCAGTGGTGAATGTGCTTTATAATATTGGTGCCAAGGATGAAAATCCTGCACAAACGGGTTTTGCGCATCTTTTTGAGCATTTGATGTTTGGCGGCAGCGTCAATATTCCTGTATACGACGAACCTTTACAAAGGGCAGGCGGCGAAAACAATGCTTATACCACCAATGACTTGACCAATTATTATTGTCAAATACCAGCGGAAAATATAGAGACTGCTTTTTGGTTAGAAAGTGATCGTATGCTTTCACTTGCATTTAGCGAGAAGAGTTTAGAAGTGCAAAGAAAAGTGGTCTGCGAAGAATTTAAGGAGCACTACATCAACAAGCCTTATGGAGATGCATGGCATAAAATGCGCGCACTAGCATACACCAATCATCCGTATAGATGGATGACTATTGGTGCTGAACTATCCCATGTAGAAAATGCGAAAATACAAGACGTAAAAGATTTCTTTTTTAAATTTTATAGACCCAATAATGCCATCCTTGTGGTGACTGGAAACACCACCACTGAGCAAGTAAAAACATTGGCAGAGAAATGGTTTGGTCCAATTCCTGCAGGCGAAGCATACAACAGAAATTTACCACAAGAACCGGTGCAAGAAAAAAAGAGGTCATTGGAAGTACGTGCAGATGTGCCCATGGATATGTTGATGATGACCTGGCATATGGGTGGCCGATTTGATGCCGGCTATCATGAGACAGACTTGATTACCGAAGTCTTAGGTGGTGGCGCTTCTGCAAGATTGTATGAGCAGTTGATTAAAGTAAAACAATTGTTTTCGTCGATTGATTGTTATCATTTTGGTACGGTGGATCCAGGCTTATTGGTGATTGAAGGCAAATTGGTAAAAGGTGTGAGCATGTCTGTTGCAGAGCAAGCAGTCTTAGAAGAAGTTGAAAAAATTAAAAACGAATTACTCCCACAAAAGGAAGTGCAAAAAGTAATTAATAAAACAGAAAGTATCATTTGTTTTGAGGATATGAGTATCATGAATCGCGCACATAGTTTGGCGTATTATGAATTATTGGGCGATGCAGAGATGATGAATCAAGAATTGGAGAAGTACCAAGCGGTTACACCAGAAAGGATACAAGCTACTGCGAATGCGATCTTCCAAGATCAGAACAGAAACACTTTATATTATTATAGTAAAAATTAAAAAATGGCATTAGATAGAATTAAAGCACCGTTGATTAAGGATGCCGTTGATTTTGATATTCAATTAAAACCCTACCAGCAGTTTACTTTAGACAATGGAGTAGAAGTATACAGTTACGAAGGAGGTGCAGAGGAAGTGATGATGATGGACTTGGTTTTTTTTGCTGGTAATTGTTACGAAGAAAAAAACTGGGTCGCTGCTGCCACTAATTTTTTACTAAAAAATGGTACCCATCAAAAAACTGCTTTTGAGTTGAATGATTATTTTGAATTTTATGGTGCGTATGTGAATAGAACCTGCTACAATGAAACCGCTACCATTAATTTACATACCCTCACTAAACATTTTGAAGCATTATTACCTGTGGTGAGTGAACTAATCACAGAGTCTAATTTTTCGGAAGAAGAATTAAAGATCTACCAACAAAATCAACTTCAAAGATTGACATTGAATTTAAAGAAGAGTGATTTCATTGCCAATAGATTGATTGATGAATATTTGTTTGGCATCAACCATCCTTACGGCACATATTCAACCGAAGCTGCCTTTAAAAACTTGACGCGCGAAGACCTAGTCAATTTTTATGATCGTTTTTACAAGCACGGTAAAGCTGTCATATTCATGGCCGGTAAGTTTCCTAAAAATATGCAAAGCTTGATGAACAAGTACATTGGAAGCTTGCCATTGAACCAAAAAGCAATGCCTAGTTTTGATCATCCGATTATTTCTGCAACCACCAAAAAATATTCGATTGTCAATGATGCGAGTTCGGTGCAAGGGTCTATTAGAATGGCAAGAAGATTCCCCAATCGTCATCATCCAGATTTTCCTGGAACACAAGTATTGAATAATCTATTAGGAGGATTTTTTGGATCAAGGTTGATGCGCAATATTAGAGAAGACAAAGGATACACATATGGCATACATAGTTATTTACAGAATCATGTACAGGAATGTGCATGGATGATTAGTACCGATGCAGGGAAAGATGTCTGTGGCGCCACCATTGAAGAAGTGTATAAAGAGTTGGGCATACTAAGAAATGAATTGGTGGATGAAGCAGAATTAAAATTGGTTAAGAACTATATGTTGGGCGCCTTACTAGGGGATCTAGATGGTCCATTCCAAATCATGAATCGTTGGAAGACTTATTTATTGAACGATTTGGATATTGCTTATTTTAATAAGACCATCGAAACGGTTCGGGCTATCCAACCTGCCGACCTGCAAACACTGGCCAATCAATACCTTCAAGCAGAAGATTTTTATGAACTAGTGGTGTATTAGGAGTGTTTATAAATTTATTTCAAACGCTAAATACTGATTATCAGCTATTTAGCGTTTTTGTTTTTACAGTACCTTAAAAAACTTGGTACTATGTGATGCATAGTACCTTAATTATCCTTAGTTTTGTGGTATAAATTAAAGTTATGGATATTCAAAACACACAAAGTCAGATGCGCAAGGGCGTTTTGGAGTTTTGCATATTGTCCATCATTCAACAAGGGGAGGTTTATCCGAGTGATATTGTTGAGCAAATGAAAGCGGCCAATCTGCATATTCTAGAAGGTACATTGTACCCACTATTAACAAGATTAAAAAATGCGGGCTTGCTCAATTACCGTTGGGTGGAAAGTATTAGTGGTCCGCCAAGAAAATATTTTGTGATGACGGAAGCTGGAATAGAAGCATATGAAGTCTTACAAAAAACTTGGAATGAAATGACGACATCGGTCGATACCATTATCACACCAAAAGCCAACCCAATTGTTCACCAAGCAGATGCTGCTCAATAAATATATAACAATGAAAAAAGTAATCAATATCAATTTCCAAGGACGCATTCTTCCTATCGAAGAAATGGCGTATGAGAATTTGAAACAATATATAGAAAGTCTAAGAACCTATTTTGAACAAGAAGAAGGGAAGGACGAAATTATCAATGACATTGAATGTCGTGTGGCTGAATTGTGTGAAGACCGTCTTAAAAAAGGCGCAGTATGTATCACCGAGCAAGACATTGATTTAATCATTACAAGTATTGGACGTCCTGCTGATTTTGAAGCACAGGATGGCTTTGAAGCTAATACAAATGCAAATACTGGAGCTAATCAAGCACAATCTAATACTCAAGCTGCTGGTGAACCAACTTATCAAAAAAGATTGTACCGAGACGAGCAGAACAAAGTCTTAGGCGGTGTTTGTGCTGGTATTGCGAATTATTTAAACTTGGATCCAATCATCATTCGAGTTTTATGGATCCTGCTTTTTGGTATTTCATTTTTTGCCTACCTATTGTTATGGATAGCCGTACCTAGCACTTCTGTAAATGAAGTTGGAGGTGTTCGTAAAAGATTATTTAGAGATCTTGACAAAAAAGTTATAGGTGGTGTTTGTGCAGGGATGTCTAAATACTTTGGTGTGAAAGTAGGTATTATAAGAGCCTTATTTTTATTACCAACAATTTTATTAATTTTTAATTGGAATCATTTTCATTTATTCCAATTCTGGGATTTTGACGACTTCAATAACTTTTTTGATGTGACTTTTATGCCAGGTGCCATTTTTGTGTACATCGTTTTGTGGTTGGTAATACCAGAAGCAAGAACAAGTGCCGACAAATTAGAAATGATGGGCGAGAAAGTGGATATCAATAGCATTAAGAATGCGATTCAAACAGATTTGGAAGGATTTGGTAAAAGAGCTAAAACCTGGGGAACTAGCTTTGACAAAAATCAAGCATCTTCTGCAGGAAATAGCAATGCTTCGGACGCTTCAACGAACAATACGAATGGTGGTGCAGGTGGTTTGGATCAGAGAAAGGGTTGTTTGCATTTCTTTGGAAGAACCATTACCATTTTGATGAAAGCATTTGTATATTTTGTTTTAGGAATTATTACAATTTCAGTACTTGCCGCTTTATTTGGCGTTGGAGTTGCTACGACTGGTTTATTGCCATTGAAGAAATTCATTTTAGAAGATGGATTACAAAGTTGGTCTTTCATTGGTACAATCTTGTTTTTCATTTGGGTACCCGTGATTGCCATTGTGGCGTCTATCATTCGCAAAATTGCCGGGTTTAAAAAATCCAATATTTGGGTGAGATCTAGCTTTATTGCTTTATGGGTACTAGGATGGGTTTGTATATCTTATTTTTTTAGCAGCTTAGGCAATAGTTTTTCTAAACACAATCAACCTGTTGAACAAAGTATTGGATTAGTGAATCCAGCGTTAGATTATTTAGAAGTCACTGCATCTCCAAGAATGAAATACTATGAACAAAGATGGTTTAATATCGAACCATTCCAAGTCTACAATGATGATACAGTGCGTGTAAGAAATTTAAAGATAAGAATCGTACAATCTAAGACAGATAGTTTTGACATTAAATATGTGACCATGAGCAATGGCAAGTCGATTAGTGAAGCCAATTTGCTTGCAGAGAAAATCAATTTTTCTGTCTTGCAACAGGATAGTACTTTATTCTTAGACAGAGGGATTGCCATCACCAATAAAGATAAATTCAGAAACCAGCATGTGATTATGACCATTGCTGTGCCTATTGGTAAGCGTTTCAAAATCACCAATAAAGGTTTTTCACAAACTACGATCAAAATGAACCGTCGTGGTATTCAATCAGAAACCATCAATCAATTTGGTGATGATACTTGGGTAGATGAATGGGATGAAAATTGGGATAATGAATCCTTCATTTATGATAGAGGCGTGGAATATAGGATGACAGCGGATGGTTTAGAAAAAATTAAATCTGATAAGGATGCATCGGACGAAGACAATGATCAAGATGATTCTATTGATGAGATGGAAGAACAATTAGAACAATTGAAAAAAGATCGTGAAAATGTAGAACAGAATTTGGAAAAAACAAGGGCTCAAAAAATTCAAGAATTAGAAAAGATCGATCGTGCTTTAGAAGAAAAGAAAGCCGAAAAGAATGGGGTGAAGCCAAGCCAAGGTGACATCAAAAAAAAGCAACAAGTAGCCATTCAGACGCCATCTGGTTTAAACAAAGTGGCAGCCGTTGCTAAAAAAGCAGAGGACTTACACTTACTGATTCAGCGCTTTACTTATTAAAACGATTTTTTGTTGATTTGGTGAAGATAAAACGCCCTTCTTTCTAGAAGGGCGTTTGTATTTATTAGTTAACTTTGTCCAAATTTATTCAAGATGAGTGAAATACTAAATACCCCATTTACCCATAAGCATATTGCATTGGGTGCAAAAATGGCACCGTTTGCTGGCTACAATATGCCAATTAGTTATACGGGGATCAATGACGAACATGCAGCAGTAAGAAATAGCGCTGGCGTATTTGATGTGAGTCATATGGGCGAGTTTGTTTTAAAAGGTGAAAACGCATTGGATTTAATTCAGCGTGTGACAAGCAATGATGCATCTGTATTAGAAGACGGAAAAGCACAGTACAGTTGCCTGCCAAATACCAATGGTGGTATCGTAGATGACTTGCTGGTGTACTGCGTTGAAAAGAATAAAGTATATATGTTGGTAGTGAATGCATCCAATATCGAAAAAGATTGGAACTGGATTAGTAGTTATAATACCAAAGGGGTAGAGATGCATAATATCAGTGCTAAAACAGCGCTACTAGCAGTGCAAGGGCCCAATGCGACACAGATTGTACAAACCATGACCAAGATGGATGTGTTGAATCTGCCTTATTATAGTTTTGTAAAAGGTGATTTATTGGGCATAGACAATGTTTTGATTAGTGCAACAGGTTATACAGGATCGGGTGGCGTAGAAATTTATTTTGAAGACCTGAATGACAATGCCAATAAAGTTTGGGATGCTTTATTTGAAGCTGGTGCCGCATTTGGTTTAAAGCCAATTGGATTAGGTGCAAGAGATACTTTAAGACTAGAAATGGGATTCTGTTTATACGGAAATGATATCAATGACACAACTAGTCCACTAGAGGCTGGATTAGGATGGATTACAAAATTCAGTAAAGCGTTTACCAATTCAGATAATCTAGCCGCACAAAAAGCAGCAGGTGTTTCAAAAAAATTAGTTGGATTTGAAATGATAGATCGTGGTATTCCAAGACATGATTATGTGATTAAAAATGCTGCAGGCGATGAGATAGGTATCGTGACCTCTGGAACACAGGCGCCAAGTTTAGGCAAGGCGGTTGGTTTGGGTTATGTGGCTACAGCGCATGCTGCTGTTGATTCTGATATCTATATTGATATTAGAAATACATTGGTGAAAGCAAAAGTGGTTAAGTTTCCTTTTAAATAAAATTAAAAAAATTAAATAAAAGGGATTTGAATCATTGGTATAATTTGATGATCATAGGAATGATAATATTTATAAAGGGGGACAAATCGTCCCCCTTTTTTATGCGGTAAATACTTGAAAATCATCTGCAGTTTAATTGCATTTTTGAATTCAAATAAATTTACCGTTATGAAAGGAATGAAAAACAAAGTACAGTTGATTGGACATTTAGGCGCCAATCCTGAAATCAAAGTATTTGACGAAAATAAAAAGCTAGCTCAACTCAGTTTGGCCGTCAATGATGGATTTAAAAATGCAGAAGGGGAGTGGCAGGAGGACACCCAGTGGTTTAATTTAGTCGCTTGGTCCAAGCTTGCAGACTATGCCGAAAAGAATTTACTAAAAGGGCAGGAACTCGCTATAGAAGGCCGTTTGGTGAACAATGCCTACACCGATAAGCAAGATGTAAAAAGAACTGTCACCGAAATTGTATTGAATGAAATCCTTTTGTTGAGCAAGCAAAAAAGCACAAAAGAGACAGAATAAAGCGGTACAATTTGTATCTTTGCAGCCTATGCAAACAAACAATACATTGAAACCAACTTTACATACAGTGCTCACACCTTCTTTATTAGAACTGTATGAAATAAAAGATAGTATTGTTGTGATTATTGATGTCTTTAGAGCGACTTCTACGATGGCTACTGCATTGTTCAATGGGGCGACAAAAATCATTCCAGTGGACTCTGCAGAGCATTGTATTGAGATGGGTAAACAAACAGGTGGCATTACCGCAGGAGAGCGTGATGGAAAAATCATTCCAGGTTTAGCCTATGGTAATTCTCCTTCTGAATACCCGAGGTCATTTATTGAAAATAAAACCTTAGTGATTACGACGACCAATGGAACCAAGTTATTACATATGGCATTGAATCAAGGGGCAAAAGAAATCATCACTGGGTCTTTCCCAAATTTGACGAAAGTGGTGGAATTTTTAAAAACACAAAATGCACCTGTAATTTTGGGTTGCTCTGGATGGAAGAACCGTTTTAATATTGAGGATGCACTCTTTGCTGGTGCTGTGATTGAGGAAATAAAGGACCATTTTACCATTCATTGTGATAGCAGTTTTATGGCCAATCAATTGTACAATCAAAACAAATCTAATTTATCTGAATATATTAAAACGGTGACCCATTGGCATCGTTTAGCGGCCTATGGCTTAGAGGAAGACATGCTGTATTGTGTGACAAAGGATATCGCAGCTTCATTGCCTATTTTTAAAAGTGGCGCCTTGGTAAACCACGGGTAGTTTTTCCTTAAAATAGCCCAAGAAGTTGTACATTTGCAAATTGCCCTTTTTGGAAAGGGTAATTTGCATTTTTAATTATGGCACTACCCTATCTTGTTAAACATATTTATAGTTACGGCACTGAAGAAGTGATTCGTCGTGGTAAACGCATTTTTGCATTAAAAAATATCGAATTGGTTAAATTCGATCCAATGATTGGCAACATTCATTGTCGCGTGAAAGACGATGGATATTCCACTTATTATAAAGTAACGATTGAAAATTTCACTTCTGCAGCCACTTTATCTTTAAGATGTGGCTGTCCCTATAATTTATCTGAAGTTTGTAGACATAAAGCAGCTGCTTTATTTTTCATACAAGATTTAATGGATAAGAACCAATTGGAATACCAAGCGGCTTCTTACAAGACAACCCATACTTTACTTAGAACAAAAGCCATCGATTTAAAATCGATCAAAATGCTTTGCTCTGCTGACACCTTTGATCAGGCTGAACAAACATTAAAAACAATTCGTCCACATATTCTTTCGAGTGAAAATGAAAAAGTAGTTGCAGAGTTAGATATGAACGGCAAGACGCATCATTTAATTATTCAAAAAAACGAAGAACGTTTCTTTGATACTTCTTGTGATTGTTTGTCAGAGACTGCTTATGCTTTATGTATTCATAAGACAATGTTGTTATTGCAATTATTTCAATTAAAAGGGGCAGACTATTTTGAGACCATTCGAAACTGGGATAGAGAAAAGAATAAGCTATTGGCTTTATACGGATATAGCCTTGCAGATGAGCTTAAGGATAAATTTGAATTTACCTACCATGACGGCAAGCCTTTTCTAAAAGTACTTGATCCAAGTATCCAAAGAGTGAATGGTGGAGAGGCTGTTACCAAAGCGCCTCCAATAGAACTGCACCGCTTCACGCTACCAAATAAAAAAGTAGACAGTTCCGATATAGATGACACTCATTTGAATGGTGCACAAAAAACGATACAACGTTATGGATTAGTCATACAAGAAGATGCACATAATTATCCTTATGTATCTTTTCATGTGGTAAGAGGGGAGACCGATGAACTTCAAAACGCATATGTAAGTAAGGTAGAGAAGATTGATATCTTAAAATTTGTCACACCCTATGATATGCATGAGGATGATAAAATTTTATTGCAATCTGTTCGAAAATTACAACCGGTAGAAATGAGTAAGTACTTGAATAAGAATTCACCTTTTCAAGGCATTTGGGATACCATTGTGCATGCAGACGAAGCGAGCTTACCTGATGAGACTAAGGAGTTGATGCAAGAATACTTACATCCTAAAATGGAAAAACTGTGGCGTGATTTATCAGAACATCCATTTACTTTTTTTGTTGGGCATAATAAAAGTTTTACCACAGCGAATTTGGTAAAATTAGATTTGATTTTTCATCCAGTTCAGCCAAGTTTTAAAGTAGAAAAAGACGGCGAAGATTATATTGTCCATGCGCAAGTGTTATTGCCATCAGGACCTGTTGACTTAGTGGACAACCTTGCAAAGTCTTATTTTGTATTCCAGCAAGCACAGCAGTTTTTTTATTGGAAAAATAGGGCAGATCTTAATTGGGTAGAACAATTTTTACCCAATGGGCATCAAAAAGTATCTGCAAAAGAGTGGCCTAATTATTTGCAGTCAACTGTATTGCCCTTATCTAAAAATTATGTAGTGGCCTTGGAGCATGTGTCTCAAGAAAAAGTAAAAGGGGTGAAGCCGCAATTACAAATTCTATTAAAAGAAAACGGAGATTATCTATTTTTTGAACCTTTGTTTGTTTATCAGGATATTGTGGTGCAAAAGGAAGATGGCCCATCTGTCATTCAACAGCTTGGTGATAAGCTTATGATTTTAGAACGTGATTTAGCTGCAGAGCGTCAATTGGTGGGCATTATAGAGCAATTGCATTCAGGATTCGTTAGACCCAACGAGGGCAATGTATTGGCATTAAAAGGTTCCGAAGTCCTAAAAAACAATTGGTTCTTCTTGTTCATTGATACCCTAAAGGAAAAACAAATTCCATTATTTGGCACAGAGCAATTGAAGCAATTCAAATTCAATACAGCTAAGCCAACGACTCGACTGTATATTAGTAGCAATACCGATTGGTTTGATGCTAAAGTAGAAATTTCATTTGGAGAACAAAAAGTGAGTATACAAGACATCAAGACGATGTTGATGAACAAGCAACAGTTTGTTCCATTAAAAGATGGCAGTTTAGGTGTATTGCCAGAACAATGGTTGAATAAATATGCGTTGTTGTTTAAAGTGGGTGAAGGCAAGACAGACAATTTAAAATTAAGTAAATATCATTTCTCTGTTTTAGATGAATTGTACCAACAAAGAGATGAGGAAGAATTGATTTTCCAACTAGAAGGTAAATTTGAAAAAATTAGAGAACATTATACCATCGCTGATGTCAAACCTCCAGCACATTTAGATCCTATTTTACGACCTTATCAGGCAAGTGGATTCCAATGGTTGAATTATCTACACGATGTAGGCTGGGGTGGAATCTTAGCAGATGATATGGGATTGGGTAAGACCATTCAAACCTTATCTTTCTTGCAACATTTAAAAGAAAAACAAGGTAAGCTGTTGGCCTTGGTGGTATGTCCAACCACTTTGTTATTTAACTGGCAAAATGAATTGAAGAAATTTACTCCAAGTCTGAGTTTTATGATCCACCATGGTGGTACCAGGAATAAAGCAAAATTAACAGATGGTTCTGTGGAAGTCATCATCACCACTTATGGTACTTTAAGAAGTGATATAAAGAACTTTGTTGAAGTTAAATTTGATTATGTGATTTTGGATGAAAGTCAAGCCATTAAAAATCCAACTAGTAAAGTGACTAAGGCGGCTTGTTTATTAAATGCAGGTAATAAACTTTGTTTAAGTGGTACGCCATTACAGAACAATACTTTTGATATCTATGCGCAAATGAATTTCTTGAATCCTGGTATGTTGGGATCGGTGGAATATTTTAAGCATAATTTTTCAATGCCTATTGACAAGTTTGATGAGAAAGAACAAAAAGAACATCTACGAAAATTTGTCTTTCCATTTATCTTAAGAAGAACCAAAGAGCAGGTGGCAAAGGATTTGCCAGAAAAGCAAGAGATGGTTTTATACTGCGAAATGGGTGCAGCGCAACGTAAAATTTACGAAGCCTACAGAAACGATTACAGAGATAAATTAATGGGACTGGTAGAAGAGAAAGGTGTGCAGAAAGCACAATTATCTATCTTACAAGGCTTAATGAAATTGCGTCAAATTTGTGATAGCCCTGCTATTATCAAAGATGAATCTTATCCAAACGAGTCGGTTAAATTGGAAGAGTTAACACGTGAGATAGCAGAAAATATTGGTGAACATAAGGCCCTTGTCTTCTCTCAATTTTTAGGGATGCTAGGTTTAATAAGAGCGTCGTTGACGAAGCTTGGAATTGACCATGAATATTTTGATGGAAGTAGTACCATCCAAGAAAGAGAAAAGGCCATTGAGCGTTTCCAAAATGATCCTAATTGTCGTGTTTTCCTAATCTCTTTAAAAGCAGGTGGTGTGGGTCTAAACTTAACAGCAGCGGATTATGTATACATCGTAGATCCTTGGTGGAACCCAGCTGTAGAGCAACAAGCCATTGATAGAACGCATCGTATTGGACAAACAAAAAATATCTTTGCTTATCGCATGATTTGTAATGATACGGTGGAAGATAAAATCTTGAAGCTGCAGGATCGAAAAAGATCCCTAGCCAAAGAATTAATCTCTGACGAAGATGGCTTTATGAAGTCCTTGACCAAGGACGATATCAATTATTTATTTAGTTAGCCAGCATGGTTTTATAATTAAAATGCCCCAAATGATTCATCTGGGGCATTTTAATTATTTGAAGAGCTTGCTTTTATTTCATTTCTGCCGCTGCGATATTTGCTTTCGGATTCTTTAAGAATTCTTCCTTACATCCAGCAGCGCAAAATCCTAATACCTTATTGTCGTAATGTGCTGTGTCGCTAATGCCAGCAGTCACAGGCATCCCACATGTAGGATCTTTTTTATTGTCCACTAAGCTAATATCGTAACTGATGACTGAATCTTCTGCAGCAACAGAAACAGTGCTATCCATCGAACTGGTTGTTGTATCCGTTGTGGTTGCAGTATTATTGCCACAAGCCAGTAAAAAAATACTACAAGTAACTGTCATCAAGTTGAGGCCCCTTTTAATTGTCTTATGCATGATATAGGATTTGTACAAAGTTAGGACTTCCTTTAAATATGCGTTAAATAGTGTAAAATAAGGTACAAAATTCAGGATTTATTGACATATTAAGGGGATTTGGATGTATTTTTGAGCTCTAAATTTGAATACCTTAAAGATGAAGAAAACAATCATTTTAGCCTTCGCAACTTCAATAGCAGTTTCAGGCTGGGCACAAACAAAACAAGCGGCTCCATTAAAGCCTACTGTCGCGCTTAAGAAAGTCGTAACAAGCAAAGCGGTTGCAGCTAAACCTACAACTGTAGTTTTTAAGAATGCAAAGGATAGTGCTTCTTACGCTTTAGGTTTGAGAATTGGACAAAGTCTAAGATCACAGGGCTTACAAGATGTCAACGTGGCTATGTTCAACAAGGGAATGGCTACTGGTGTGAATGTTAAATCATTAATTCCAGATAGCTTATTAGATATATGTATCAAAAACTACCAAGATAAAATGAGTACAGAAAAAATCGCTTTCAATCGTGCAGCAGGTGCTGCATTCTTAGCAGAAAATGCAAAAAGACCAGGTGTGGTTCGTTTAAGCAATGGCTTACAATATGAAGTCATGGTTGCTGGTACAGATACCGCTAAGCCTACTTTAAAAAACACAGTTAAATGTCATTACCATGGCACTTTAATCAGCGGAGAAATTTTCGACAGTTCAGTACAAAGAGGCGAGCCAATTAGTTTCCCATTAAATGGAGTGATTAAAGGATGGCAAGAAGCTTTACAGTTGATGACAGTTGGAAGTAAGTGGAAATTATTCATTCCTTCTGAATTGGCTTATGGCGAACGTTCTGCTGGACCAGTGATTGGGCCAGGTTCTACTTTGATTTTTGAAGTGGAGTTATTGGGTATACAATAATACTTGTACTACATCATTTATAATACAATACACTTCACATCTACTTGTGGAGTGTATTTTGTTTCATAGCCTTTTCAATTTTTATTATGCAAAAGATTTTTGTCATCCTCGTTTTAAGTATAAGTGCATTTGCTTGTACGCCAAATAATGTAAAAATTAGTGCGTCCATCGGTCAACAGATTGATAGTGCAGGTATGCAAGGAAGTTTTGCTTTAATGGAAAATAGTAGTGAAGCGTTTACAGTGTATAATTTATCGGCCTACAAGGATAGTGGCTATGCGCCTTTGAACACTTTTTTCGCATTGCCAATTTTAATAGGTTTTGATCAAGGTCAACTCAATGCGGATACAAATACATGGGTATCACTTGACTCTACTATGTATTACCAGCAGTTAGTGCAACAAATTGGAAGAACCACTTTGTTACAAGAAATTGATTCTATTCATTATGGTAAGGGTATTGTGAGTGCGAATATGGATGATTTTTGGAATGATGGATCTTTATTGATCACAGCAGACGAACAACTTGGCTTTATAAAAAGGTTGTATTTTAAAGGCTTGCCTTTTCAAAAACGCAGCCAAGAGTTGTTTAGAAAAATGATCTTGAAAGAACAAAATTCAAATTATCAATTAAGTTATATTGTGGCCACGGACACTGCGGTTGGCAATCAAGCTTGGGTGATTGGGTATGTGGAAGAAAACCTGCATCCTTATTTCTTTGTCTTGCATACAAGTGCAACCGATGGGTCGGACCTTAAGAACAGAAATATTAACTTACTAAAATCAATATTAGTTAAAGAAGGATTTTTTAAAGGTGTTCGTTAAATTACTATTCATTATTTACAAGCAAGTTTTATGCAATACTATTCTGAATCATTGACATCTTATAAACGCATCCACACAAGAGCTGTAAAGGTGGGTAATTTAATCATTGGTGGAGGACATCCAATTCGTGTTCAAACCATGACCACCACTGATACGATGGATACGGATGCAACCGTCGCTCAAGTCATTCGTTGTATTGAAGCAGGTGCAGAACTGGTTCGTGTAACAGCCCCAAGTAAAAAAGAAGCAGAGAATTTAGCGAATATTAAAGCCATCCTTCATTCCAAAGGATACCATACTCCATTGGTTGCGGACATTCACTTTACACCAAATGCAGCTGAAATTGCAGCAAGAATTGTAGAAAAAGTAAGAGTGAATCCAGGTAATTATGTGGACAAAAAGAAATTTGAACAAATTGACTATACCGATGCGGAATACCTAGAAGAAATTGAACGCATCAGAGAAAGATTTTCACCCTTGGTCCTTATTTGTAAAGAACATGGCACTGCAATGCGCATTGGCACCAACCATGGTTCATTAAGTGATCGTATCATGAGTCGATATGGCGATACAGCTATTGGGATGGTAGAAAGCGCTATGGAATTTTTAAGAATTGCAAGGAGCTTGGATTACCACCAAATTATTTTGAGTATGAAATCAAGTAATCCTCAGGTGATGGTGCAAGCCTATCGATTATTGATTCAACAAATGCAACAAGAGTTCAATGAGTTATATCCATTGCATTTAGGTGTAACAGAAGCTGGTGATGGAGAAGATGGAAGAATTAAGAGTGCAATAGGAATTGGTACCTTATTAGAGGATGGCATTGGTGACACCATCAGAGTTAGTTTAACAGAGGATCCAGAATTAGAAATCCCAGTATGTTTAGATCTAGTTAAGCGATATAATGATTTGTCAGAAGTGAATACAGCAATGGTCCCTGAACTGACACAATTGCCTTATAGCCCTTTTGAATATACAAGACGTGCAACCAATGCGGTACGCAATATTGGTGGCAAACAAGTGCCTGTGGTGATTGCAGATTTAAGTCATCTATCTACTATTACAACAACAGACTTAGTAGCGATTGGTTATACCTATGATGCAGCTACAGATAAATGGGCGATCTCGGATGCTGCTGCTGATTATGTTTTTATAGGCAATCAACCTTTGGATTTTAATTTGCCTGGAACCCTTAGCATTGTAGCAACCCCCGCGGTTTGTGCACTTGCCAACAATACCGAAAAGTACCATCCAATCATAGATGCTGCTTCTTTTATCGCCTTGGATGCAAAACATCCCCAACTTAATTTTGTACAAATAGATTGTTATAGTGATCTTCAACCTATAGCAGATGAATTGTTATTACAAATTTCAAAAGATCCTTCTGTCGTTTTTTGTTTAAGTAGTCAATGTAACAATGCCATGCAAGCGGTGAGAAGAATGGCTATTAAGCTGATGCAATTGCAGATTCAGCAACCTATTATTTTAGTGACAGATAGCCAGTGGCAAACCACAGACGAACACTTGATTCATTTTGCAATTGAAACAGGTGCGTTATTATTAGAAGGGATTGGAGATGGGATTTGTTTAGGTTTAAGTAAAGCTGCTTATGATGCAAGCGTCAATGGATCCAATGTGTCTGGCCGTAATTATTTTAACAATTCAAGTATAGAGCAATTATTGAATACTACTGCATTCGGAATTTTACAAGCTACTAGAACTAGAATTTCTAAAACAGAATATATTTCTTGTCCAAGTTGTGGAAGAACTTTATTTGAGCTTCAAGAGACCACAGCAAAAATTAGAGCAGTCACCAATCACTTAAAGGGCTTGAAGATAGCGATCATGGGTTGTATCGTGAATGGCCCTGGAGAAATGGCAGATGCTGATTTTGGTTATGTAGGAAGCGGGGTAGGAAAGATTACCTTATATAAAGGCAAAGAAGTAATGAAGCGCAATATTGATAGCAATGTAGCAGTAGATGAATTAATTTTGTTACTTAAAGAACACCAAGCTTGGATTGAGCCAAGTAAATAATCATTTTATGTACTCCATTTTTTATGCCCTCTTTTATTTAATTTCTTTGATTCCTTGGCCTGTTATATATCTATTAAGTGATGGAGTGGCTTTTTTATTGAGAAAAATTTTAAAATATAGGCTGGAGGTAGTGCATCATAATTTAGCTATTGCTTTTCCCAATAAAACGATCCAAGAGCGTAATCAAATTGCAAAAGATTTTTACCAAAAATTTGCAGATACATTTTTTGAGACCATTAAGTTGATCTCCATGTCTGATGCAAGTTTTAAAAAGCGCTTTAGCTCCAATGTCGAAGTACTTAATGACATTTATGCAACAGGGCAAAATGTTCAGCTTATGGCCGGACATTTTTTTAATTGGGAATTTGCGAATTGGGGTGCTGCAAAATATGGCAAGTATCCTTTTATAGGCGTCTACATGCCTTTAAGCAATCGTTTTTTTGATCGTTTGATTTTAGATATGCGAAAAAGATATGGCAGCATTTTGATTCCGGCTAATAATTTTAAAAATCAGTTCCATCAATATGCTACGAGTGAAAAATATGCCTTGGCACTAGCTGCGGATCAAAATCCTGGTAATCCTAAATCTGCTTTTTGGGTTCCATATTTTGGCCAATTAACACCATTTGTAAAAGGACCAGAAAAAGGGGCCAAGCTCAATAATACCGCACAGGTTTTTGTTCATTTTTACAGCACAAAAAGAGGATATTACCACTCACATTATGAGGTTATGACCACCGCCCCAAATTATTTTAAAGACGGACAATTGACTGCGCTTTTTGTTAAAATATTGGAGGATAAAATAAAACAACATCCTGCCAATTATTTATGGAGTCATCGCAGATGGCGTTATCCTTATGACGCAGCCACCTATGGACATTTAGTAGTGGAGTAATTAATAGCTGAATTAAGATCTGAATTATGATCTGAGTCAATAACTGAATTAAGAAAAATTTGAACTTGAATCAGATGCGTTATTGATACTCTTGGTCATCAGAAAGATTCTTTTTTGGAGAAGCAACAATCTTGAATTTATTTTTCAAAAATTCTACCGCATCCCATCCATCTTTGACAATTCTAATATTATGAATGCCTTGTCTTTTTAACACTGAGGCTGCAAGCAATAACTGTTTGCCTAAATCGTCTATGATATAAATATTAAAATGTTCGTCTAGTTCTGACATCGAACCTGGATCACCAAATTCAATTAAGGGAAGGTGGATAGCGTCTTTGATATGGCCTTTGTCATAGACTTCCTCGGCACGAATGTCTAAAACCATTAAGTACTCGTCAAAAGGGATGTCCATTGCTAGCTCATCTACTTCAACTTCAATAATTAAATCTATTTTTTGATCTGCATCAGACCATGTTGAAAAACCGCCTTGTAAATAACCCTTCACTTGGGTGTAACCTAGGAGTTCAAAGCGTTTTATCAGGATTGCTTCAGTGCCTTGTGTACACACTAAAATAATGGGGCAATCATGCTCAATTATTTTAAGTGCATTTAAAGTTTTTATTTCATCTAATCCTATATGAATGGATCCAGGAATATATCCCTGTAAAAATTCAACATCCGTTCTGGTATCAATGATTTGAACTGAATCTTCTTTAGATAATTCTAAAAATTGAGCTAAGCTTAACTCCATATTATCCAACTAATTGTTCTACAAATTGGTTCACTTGTTCAAGACGATTGTAGTCCACCATATAAAAAATAAATTTTCCTTCACGGATTGTTACAACAATACCGGCTCTTCTTAAAATGGCTAAATGTTGGGAGGCAACTGACTGCTCTAATCTAAGTTTTACATAGATCTCTGTAACGGTCATTTTTTGCTGCTCGTCAATTAATTTTAAAATTTGTTGACGAAGCTTGTGGTTCAACGCTCTTAAAATCATAGCAGCTTTTTTGCTATGTATTAAATCCACTTTTAATGGTGTGGTTCCATTGTCTAATTGTAACAATGATAATGATTGATTCATGACAAATTACATATTGGGGGTTATGAATTGTTTTACAGTGCAAAGTTAATGAATATTTAATACATAAAATTTTAAAAAATATGTATTATTTGCTAGGAAGGATATAAACCTCCTTAAGGTAATTTGGGCCAACATATGCTATATTCTCAAATTGGGCAGCATTCATTTTTGTCACTGCCATATCTAGAAGTACTTGGCTCGTATAATGCCCCTCCAGATAACTGACTGGGTGTGGTGCCGTGAAATCTTTTGTTTTTGCCAGTCCATTGCCAATGCAAAGGGTTGGCTGATGAATCAAGCTGTTCCATTTTGCTTGGTCAAGTACGATGGCTTGTTCTTGTAGGATTGGATTAAAGGATGGATCATAGATAGCGCCAAATACTTCCATTCTTCTTGCATCTATCATAGCAAAAACTTGGAATGGTGGCTCAAATGCATTGGGTGCCAGTTGGATGGCTCTAGTTGCCAAAGCGCCTAGGGTGGATAAACCAATTAATGGCTTTTGTATGGAGTAGGCAATACCTTTTGCAGTTGCTAACCCAACCCTTAATCCAGTATAACTTCCTGGTCCTAAAGTCACCGCAATCGCATCTAATGCACTGATTGTCATTTGCTGTTCGGCTAATACATTGGCTATTGCGACTTGAATGAAGCTGGCGTGACTATGCGTCTCCTTATTGGTCAATTCGGCGACGATCTTTCCATCCTTACCTAAAGCAACAATGGCTTCTTCCAAAGCGGTGTCTATAATTAATAAATTAGCCAAGTTGTAAAATTGTATTGCAAAAATAGGTTGGATTTGCTCAAAAAAATAGAAATTGCAATTCTAAAATAAAAATATATGTCTAAACAAATTATTCAGTCTAATAAAGTACCTGCACCTATTGGTCCATATAGTCAAGCTGTGATTGCCAACGGATTTTTATTTGCGAGTGGTCAAATTGCGTTTGATCCAGCAACAGGTGAGCTGGTTTTATCTTCGATCGAAGCTGAAACAACACAGGTGATGGAGAATATTAAAGCCATCTTAGATGAAGCTAAAATCAATTTTGGTCATATTGTTAAGACCAGTATTTTTTTAAGCAGTATGGATTTATTTGCAGCGGTCAATCAAGTATATGGCAGTTATTTCAATGCGGATTTTCCTGCGCGTGAAACCGTTGCTGTGAAAGGATTGCCTAGAAATGTCAATGTTGAAATTAGTATTACAGCTATTATAAATCAATCTTAAAGTATGCGCATTATTTTATTTTTTGGCTTGGTCCTTTTTTCGGGGCAATTGATTGGACAGGTTTGGTCTAGGTATGACAGCACAATGAAAATTGGCAAAGCTGGTTACCGAATTTCATGTTTAAATAGATCCGCGGATGCGAATGTTTTGAACATCCGACCAATTGGATTTAAGGCTGAAACCAGAGAAGCTTCAATACCACTTAAGGCAAGGGTTTTTGGTGCTGAAATAGATGACTTAAACAATGATGGATTTCCTGACTTGATTATTTTTATTGAGGATGCTGCAGGTAAAAAAAGTATTTTCCCAATTCATTCTCAAGACAACGAAAGAATTGCACCTATTTACTTTCCTGATATTTTAGATGACATGGAATCTAGTAAGGGATACAGAGGCAAGGATGAATACAAGCTCGTGGAAGGTGTATTATTTAGAAAGTTTCCTGTTTATCCTGCAGATACGACCATTAAAGAGCCAACTAATAAAATTAGACAGTTGATGTATCGAGTGATAAAAGGAGAACGTGATTCCTGGAAGTTTAAAATGTTTAGACAATTTGATTTTACCTCAAACTAGAAGCCAGCGCTGATTAGTATTTTACCGACTGCTTTTTCATTCCCCATATCATCTCGGGCAAATATTAAGTAAATGCCTGAAGCCACTTTGCGCTGATATTGATCCATTCCATTCCATACTGCCTGACCTCCAAGTGCCCTTGTTTGCATCATGAGTTGCCCATTGATATCTGTAATTTTAACTAAGGCATTGTTGACTAAGTTTTTAATCACGATCGGTCCATTGTAATTGGGTGCGACAGGATTGGGAAATATTTTAATAGCTGATTGTGTCAAAGCAGGCTCGGTGGCTTCTCCTTTATAGCTTATTATTTCATTTTTTGTAAAGAAAAAAACATCTCCGTCAGTTGGTTCAATGCCAATAGATAAAACGGTATTATCTGGAAGTGGACTATTTTCTGTCGTAAAATGTTGGAGTACCTCAGCACCATCTTTACTGATTAACCAAGCACCGTTATTGGTACCAATCCATTTTCTATTGGCGCCATCTATACTGATAGAATGAATGGTTTCTCTTTGAAATAAATAGCCATTGAAACCATTGCTTTGAACTATAGGTAAATAAGCGTCACAAGCTTCGTTGATAGTATTGCATTGAAAAATTGCAATGCCATTGTCTGTCCCAACCCAAATACTTCCATCCTTATCTTCTGCGATAGCGGTGACTTCCATACTCGGTAAATTACCCGATCCTTTCCCAGTATTCAATTGTCTCCAAATGGCTTGATTATTTTGTTTTTGAAACAATAGAATACCTTGTTGTTTAGGTCCAATGATCCAACTCAAATCATTTTTGGCGACTAATATTTTTTTCAAATTAGCACTAGAAAAACCTGTTTGCATGGGGTAGCTATTCCATTTCCCAGCTTCTTTAGCAACGATACCAAATCCTTCTTTCAACAGCACAATTTGACCATCCGTTTTTTGTTGAATCGATTTGATTGCGCCCATGGATGAATTAGGTAAAATTGCTTCTACTATTTTTTTATTGGGATCATAATGTATTAATTGGTTTTCCATGCCCATCCACCAACTCTGATCAATAGGGTCAATCGATACCGCCTCGACATAATTGATTTTTAAATCTTGAATTTGTGTCAAACTAGACCAGCCATTTTCATTCAAGCTTGATATGCCAATTTTATTCGTCCCATAACTCATTAATAATTGATGAGTTGAAAATGCATTACTGCCATAGGCACTACTTAAAGGCCCGCCCAGAGCAGTCCACTTTGATTGCTCATTTTTTTCATAGAGTCCTTTGCCAAAATCTGCTACCCAAATAGTATTGCCGTCTTTAAGTATCCCAACAGGTTGAGTCAATACAGTAGAATCAACTAGTACTGTATTGGTTTGATTGTTATTGAATTGGATCAATGCACCTTTGTTCTGATAAGCGATGCCTGCTAAAATTCGTTCTTCGTCAACAGCGATTGCCTCAATCGTACCCGTAAAAATCTGATAGCTTGCAATATTACTTTGATAAGGATAAATCTTTTGCTGGTTATTGAAATAAAGCTGGTTTTTAAATACAAACATATTTTTTATACCAGAGACACCCATTGTGTTTTCCACAATCCAACTATTATTTTGCACCAATGTGGTAGACCAAATTCCATTCTCTGTTAATGCAAATAATTTATTTTGGTATACAATTGTCTGAAATACTTTTACATTCTGACGATTGTTATTAGGGAAGATGGTGGACTTGATTTCTTTTTTTAATAAGTCAATCACAACAATTCCAAAATTACAAGACAAGTAAGCGTTGTTATTATATACAATGAGGTCGTTGATTGTTTTATCGGAATATAAATTTGAACTTTGTATATCATCTATCAAAGTGACTTGGTCTCCTTTTATAATATCTAAGCGGCTATTTTTATAGGCAATTACAAGTTGATTTTCAATTGGGTGCCATGCAATTTTATGTATCCCAGTGGCATGTAAACCAGTGGTCGTATTCAGGTAGGTTGTCTGTCTATTTGCATCTATTTGAATAATTTGGTTTGCTGCGGCAACATAAATCTGATCTCCTTTTACAACTTGTTGGATAGACTCATTGGAAAAATGAGCACGCCATGTACCAATTGGACCTAATTGCAATTGCGCATCTATTGGCTTAGCTAAACCAATACATCCTATTAAAATATAGAGCCACTTTTGCATCTTATTTTTTTATGGCTTGATATATTTGTTCTTGAATTTTCGCTCTCAAATTAAGCGTACTAAATGCTTTATTGTCTCTTGTTGGGTAGACTCTGTTTGAAAGAAAAATATATAGCAATTGATTGTCTGGGTCTGCCCAAACACATGTTCCAGTAAATCCTGTGTGACCAAATACGGATGCTGGAGCACTTAAACTTGGATAAGGATCTTTTGAATTGGCATTGTCTTTAGCAGTTTTATCAAATCCAAGTCCTCTTCTGCTTGTGGCAGATTGATAGCTTGTAAACAATTGTATGGTAGATGGTTTTAAATAGGTTTGACCATCCCATTGTCCTCCATTCAATAACATCATATACAGTTTTGCGATATCAGTGGCATTGCTAAATAATCCAGCATGTCCTGCGATACCACCCATAGTAGAAGCACCTTCGTCATGAACCGAACCTTGAATGAGTTCTTTTCTAAAATAATTGTCTAATTCTGATGCTGCGATAGTTGACTTATCTGCTCTTTCCAGTGGTAAAAATCCAGTACTACGCATTTGCATTGGGCCGTAGAAAGTTTTTGTACAATAATCCTGAAGATTCATTCCAGTCACTTGTTCTACAATATTGCCTAAAAAAATAAAATCATTGTCACTATAAACGTATTTGCCTGGGGCAGTCACTGGACTATTTAAAATTTTCATTCGAATACTATCCATCCAATTATTCGCAAGGTATTTACCCGGTGTAATCATCAATTGGTGCGATGCGTCTTGTACAGGCACAATCCATTTTGAATTGATACTGCCATCTGAGTTTAGTAGGGATTCGTAAAATTTAATATATGGATACAAGCCAGCTTCATGAATTAATAAATCCTTTAATTTAATTTTTGCTTTTGCATTGCCTTTCACCCATGGCAAATAGTCCCCAATTGTTTTTTCTATATCTAATACACCTTCTTCTACCAATTTCATTACAGCAACAGTTGTTGCGCTTGTCTTTGTCATAGAAGCAAGGTCGTATAAGGTTGCATTGGTCACTTGTGGACTTTGAGCTCCGGCAATGGTACCATAGCTTTTATTGAAAACAATTTGATTGTTTTTTGCCACCAATACTTGACAACCTGGTATGGCGCCTTTCAAAATTGCATCTGCCACAATGGAATCAATTTTTACAAGCTGAGTCTGATCAATAATTGCTGGAAGAACTTCTTGGGCTAGAATTTTTTTTTTAATGCTGCCTCAGAAGACATGCCATATTGAAGTTCAGGACTGATGGTAACTGGTAAAGTTCCTCCTGCTTGTAGTTTGCCTTCAAGCCATTTTTGTACTGCGGCATGACTATGCTTCGTGTCTTCGAAAGCGAATAAAATATTATTGATTGTATTAAAATCACCAACAGCATAGGGATTTCCAAAAATTAAATGTATCCAATCTTCATGCCCTTTTTCGTTTAAAAATTGCAAGGCTGTTGCTGGTAGTTCAAAATGATTTGCTGGTCTTCTGCTATATCCATGCAGACCAACAATGACTTGATCATATGCCTTTAAGCTGTCATTGATTAAAGCTAATGCACTTGCGTCATTTCCGCTCGTATAAAAAACTTTTACACCGTAATTTGAAGCTATAGAATTAGTAAGTGCATTTGTATATTTTGCATTAATAGCAAGATAGGCTGTCTTGTTATTTAATTGTGGACTATTGGTAGCCCTTAAAAATGTAAGGGATTGTTGTGCCATAGCCGCATTGATGCTTCCAACGGATTGATTTAAATCTGCCACAATATGGTTGGTGTCAATTTGTTGTGGTAGATCTAATCCGTGCTTGTATTTTGCAGTTAAGATTTTTTTAACTCTGGCATTAATATCGGAACGCTTAAGTCTTCTTTCTTTAATAGCTGCCCTGATTTTATTGATGGATTGTCCAAGATCTCCAGGCAAACACAACATATCGTTGCCTGCTAGAATGGCTTGTACATTGGCTTCTCCTTGAGGGAAGTAGTTTGCAATGGCCTTCATATCCATGGCGTCAGTCACACTTATACCTTTGAATCCTAATTCTTTTTTTAATAACCCATTCACTGCATTTGGTGAGATTGAAGTGGCGTATTTTGGTCTATCGTCTATTGCTGGAACGGATAAATGCGCTACCATGATAGATTCAATACCTGCATTGATCAATGCTTTGAATGGTTCAAGCTCAAGACTATCTAACGCAGCCATTGACTTATTGATGACTGGCAAATCAAAATGGGAATCAACATTCACATCTCCATGTCCAGGAAAATGTTTCGCAGTGGCCATGATCCCATTGTCTTGCATGCCTTTCATATACGCAACCCCTTGTTGAATCACTTTTGATTTACTCTGACCAAAACTGCGATCATTGATCACTGGATTCGAAGGATTATTGTTGATATCAATTACCGGCCCATAATTAATTTGTATTCCCAATCTTTTACATTGTTCAGCAATGGCAGCACCCATTTGATACACTAAATCACTTGAAGCAAATGCGCCCATCGAAAGTTGTCTTGGAAAAGATTCTACACTATCCAAGCGCATTCCTAAACCCCATTCCGCATCAATGGCAATGAATAAAGGGGTCTTAGCAACAGTTTGATAGGCATTGGTTTGCATGGCTTGTCGAACAGGACCACCCTGAAAAAAACACAATCCACCAACATTGTATTGCTGAATTAAAGCGGATATAGAATCAATTTTATATTGTGACCAATTACTATGAGCTCTGATGACCATTAACTGCCCAATTTTTTCATTCATATTCAGTGCAGAAAATTGTTTCCTAACCCACTTTTTTTCACTCATTTTTTGTGCCTGAATGGGGGTGAAAAATCCTACAAATAATAAGCTGCTTAAAAATATTTTTTTCATATCGAATTTATGTAGGGCAATTTAAGCATAAAAAAAGGCTTACCGATAATTGGTAAGCCTTTTTTTAGCTTTTTTATATAAGGGGCGATACTTTATCGACGCTTGCTTATGCTTCAGTGTCCTCTTCGTCTAATTCTGGTAAGGTTGGCGTTACTTTATGTTCTACTAATTGAGCAAACCACTTCACCATTTTCTTCATATCGCTAGCATAAACACGCTCAAAATCCATATTAGGGAATACTTTCTTAAAGTAGGCTTGAGTTGCTTTTGCATCTTTCTCGTTAGGTAGGGCTTCTTTTGATTTGCCCATGGCGATAAATACTTCTGCCAAAAACACATTCTCTTTGGTTGTAAACACTTCAATGCTCTCTAAATGAGAGAATTGGTAGGCTCTAGAACTGATAAATTGGGTGACATTCGTCTCTAAGGATCTAGCAATTGCACCATCGCTTTTACTCGTTAATAATTCAAATAATCCTGACATGCCTGAAACGGAAATCAATTTGTTATACTCCATGGGTTCTAGTCTTTTTTTAGGAACGCAAAATACGGAAAAACCCTCAATTTTCATTTTTTAAACTACCTTTGTTTATCATTAAAAATCAAGCATATGCCCGGTTTTGAATTATTTGGAGCAGAAGAAAAGAAAGAAGTAAATGATGTCTTAGAGACAGGCATTTTAATGCGTTATGGATTTGATGGACCAAGAAAAGGAATTTGGAAATCCAAAGAGTTGGAAGCAGCAGTTTGTGCCACTTTTGGTACTGAATATGCGCAACTGACATCTAGTGGTACAGCGGCGTTGACCACAGCGATGGCTGCACTAGGCGTGGGTGCTGGAGACGAGGTGATTATGCCGGCATTTACATTTGTGGCAAGTTTCGAAGCCATCTTAAGTATGGGTGCAATTCCAGTATTGGTGGATATTGACGAAAGTTTGACTTTGTCACCAGCTGCAGTGAAGGCTGCTATCACATCAAAAACAAAATGTGTGATGCCAGTGCATATGTGTGGAAGTATGGCAGATATGGACGCTTTGGTGGCCATTTGTAAAGAACACAATTTAATTTTATTAGAAGATGCATGTCAAAGCATTGGCGGCACTTATAAAGGAAAGCATTTGGGAACCATTGGACATGCTGGTACATTTTCGTTTGACTTTGTGAAAACAATTACATGCGGTGAAGGTGGTGTCATCATGACCAATGATAAAGACGTATACACCAAGTCGGATGCTTTTACGGATCATGGACACGATCACTTAGGTGTGGATAGAGGTGCAGATTTACATCCAGCATTGGGCTACAACTTTCGTATCAGTGAATTACATGCTGCGGTGGGTGTTGCGCAAATTAAAAAATTAGATACTTTTTTAGCGATTCAAAAAAGGCATAACCAAATTTTACGTTCTTATTTAGAACAAGTCCCAGGCATTCAATTTAGAGTGGTGCCGGATCCAGCAGGGGATAGCTATAGCTTCTTAACTTGGTTCTTGCCAAGTCAACAAGATACCGAAAATGCCATTGCCGCTTTCAAAGAAGCGGGTATACTTGCTGGTAATTTTTATTGGTATGGGAATAATTGGCATTATATCAGAAAATGGGATCATTTAAAAAATGCAACAAGTTTATATCCATTATCCATGGAACAACAAAGCGCATTGATAGCATTACAGCATACCGATTTTTCTAAAAGTGATGCGGTAATGAGTAAGTGTATTTCTACTGCAATTAGTTTAGTATGGACAGAGGAACAAGTCCATGAAAAAGGCGCAGCTTTTCTTGCTGTATTAAAAAAAGTGGTAGCATAAGCTAAGGTTATGGCATTAGGACAATCCATGCAGCAAAGACAATTACAAAGATTGTCACCTCAGCAAATCCAATTGATGAAGTTGCTTCAAATTCCTAGTGCACAGATAGAGCAAAGAATTAAAGAAGAATTAGAAGAGAACCCTGCTTTAGAAGTGGATGTAGCACTTTTGGAGTCTGACTTTACATCCCCAGAAGAAATGAACGATGAGTTGTTGCAGGACATGCATGATGATGAAGAAGCAGTGCCTGTAGATGAATTTGAGATGAGCAATGAAGAATTAATTGAGTATAGTTATGATGATGAGGTAGCAGATTATAAAACTAGAGATGACTTTTATCCTGAACTCGATAACGATAAAGTGATTCCGATCAAAGCGGAACAGAGTTTACACGAGGTATTGATGGATCAATTAAGCATGCTTGCCTTAGATGAAAGAGGATTTAAAATAGCAGAACAAATTATCGGCAGTTTAGATGATGATGGTTATTTAAGGAGGGCAATGCAATCTATTGCAGACGATCTAGCTTTTAAGCAAAGCATGTCGGTAGAGGAAAAAGAAATTGAGCAAGTATTAAAACAGGTCCAAGCTTTTGATCCAGTTGGAATTGCTGCCAGAGATTTAAAAGAATGCTTATTAATTCAATTACGCAGAAAGGGAGAAGGCGAGTCGGCGCATTTGTCGGATAGTAAAGGCAAATTGTATTCAGATGATGAGGCAAAAAAAATTGCCATGCTCATTCTAGAAAAATATTTCGAAGAGTTTACAAGAAAACATTATGATAAAATTCAAAAGAGTTTACACTTGGATGAATTAGGGATGAAGGAAGTATTGCATCAGATTCTAACCCTGAATCCAAAGCCAGGTGCGGAGACAAGCTATACCAATGAAGCAGAAATGTATATCATTCCAGACTTTACAGTTTTAATTAATAACAGTAAATTAGAATTAACATTGAATAGTCGTAATGCACCACCATTGGTGATTAGTGATGATTACAAATTGATGCTAAAAGAATACGAGGGTGGAAAAAAGCAAGATAAGTCTCAAAAAGAAGCCGTCTTTTTTATCAAGCAAAAAATAGATTCCGCTAAATGGTTTATCGAAATGATCCTCCAAAGGCAACAGACTTTATTATTGACAATGAATGCAATTTTAGAGTATCAGTCTGCTTTTTTCTTGAGTGGAGACACCACATCCCTGCGCCCAATGATTTTGAAAGACATTGCAGAAAAAACAAACTTAGATGTCTCCACAGTGAGTAGGGTGGCTAACAGTAAGTATGTACAAACTGAATTTGGCACTTATTTATTAAAATATTTCTTTAGTGAATCTTTGACTACAGATAGCGGTGAAGAAGTGAGTACAAAAGAAGTTAAAGCAATCCTTCAGGAATTAATAGAAGGAGAAGATAAATTAAAGCCGTTGAGTGATGATGAATTAACCGATCAATTGCAAGAAAAAGGCTACAATATTGCAAGAAGAACAGTCGCAAAATATAGAGAACTTTCAAATATACCTGTCGCAAGACTTAGAAAAGAATGGTAGCCAATACAACTATGGAAAATCCTCAACCTAAAATAGTACAATACATAGCACATTTATTGTCTTATGTATTTCATCCACTATTTATTCCTACTTATTTTTTTCTTTATTTAATGCAAGTATTGCCATTTGAATTTGTAGGCATCACAGATTGGCAATTAAAAATGCGATTATTCAGTGTGGCTTGGTTGACTGCATTTTTTCCAGCTTTTGCAGTTTTCTTATTGTGGAGATTAAAATTAAGTGATAGCATTTTCTTAAGAACACAAAAGGAAAGAATTATCCCCTATGTGATTACCATGTTTTTTTATTGGTGGATGTATTATCTCAGTAGAAATTTTACAGACCAGCCGATTGCTTTAAAATTCTTTTATTTAGGTATTTTTGTGGCAAGTGCAATAGGCATGACAGTCAATAATTTCATGAAAGTAAGCCTGCATGCAATGGGTATCGCTGGTTTGGCTACTGCTATCATTTTAGTGAGTGTATTTTATCCAGTCAATAATGCCATTTGGGTACTATTGGCGGTACTTTTAACAGCACTTGTGATTAGTGCAAGACTGGTGATAAGTGATCATAGTAAAAAAGAATTAATTGTAGGATTGTTCATAGGGGTGGGCACTCAGGTGGCTGCTTATTTATGGGTTGTCTAATTTAAATTACAGATTATGTGGTATCGTTTAGGTCAAAATATTTTAAAGTATAAAAAAACGTATTTGTTTTTTATACTCCTTAGTACGGTTATAATGGGATATTATGCTGTTCAAGTTAAATTAAGCTATGAGTATACCAAAGCCATCCCTTCAGACAATCCTAAATTTATTGTGTACAATGACTTTGTAAAAAAATATGGAGTAGATGGAACGACGGTAGTGGTTGGGTTTAAGACAAATCTTTTTTATACCAAGGATTTCTTTAACCAAGTGGATGCGCTGCATAAATCTATTAAGCAAAATACTGCTGTGGCCGAAGTCATGAGCATTCCTACTGCCTACACCATCACAAAAGATAGTGCTGAAACCAAGTTCAATGCTGTGAAGATCTTCCATGCCCCTTATTCAAGTGATAGTGTATTAAGAGCCGATCAAACTGTTTTTGAAAATCTGCCTTTTTATAAAAATGTATATTACAATCCAGATAGCAATAGTTATATCATGGCTGTCTCCTTTATCGCGGATTCTATCAATAGTGGCTCTAGAACAAAAATCATTGGCAGTATTCAAAATGAATTAGATCGTTTTAGTCAAGCTACTAAAACAGAGGTGCATATAAGTGGTTTGCCATTTATCAGGACTATCATGGCCGATCGAATCAAAAAGGAGATGCTTTGGTTTTTGATTGGGTCGTTGGCTTTATCTGCTATCACTTTATTGATTTTCTTTAGGTCCATATCGGCCACCATCATGAGCTTGGCTGTAGTGTTGATGGGTGTAATCTGGAGTTTAGGCACCATGGTATTATTGGGTCAAAAAATCACTTTATTGACTGCTTTGATACCACCATTGATTGTGGTGATTGGTATTCCTAACTGCATTTATTTCTTAAATAAGTACCACACTTCCTATAAAGAAACAAATGATAAGGACAAGGCGCTTGTACAGATGGTTGGCAGGATGGGGGTGGTGACTTTATTTTGCAATATTACTGCAGCTATTGGCTTTTTTGTATTTGCCTTAACTAAAAGTCCATTGTTAAAAGAGTTTGGCTGGGTGTCTGGTTTAAACATTATGATTTTATTTTTCATAAGCTTGTTTTTTATCCCTCCAATACTTTCTTATTTACCTGCACCAAAAGCAAAACATGTTCGTTATCTAGACAATCTATATCTAGAAAAAATATTACTAAAAATAGAACGCTGGGCATTTAAGCATACTAGATGGGTCTTTGGGATCACCATCATTGCAGTCATAGTTTCTTTACTAGGGGTATTACAAATTAAAAAAGAGGCCTTTATTGTGGACGATTTACCAAAGCAGGATAAATTATACACTGACTTAAAATGGTTTGAACAACATGCAGGCGGGGTGATGCCTTTAGAAATTTTGGTAGACACTAAAAAAAGAAATGGTTTAATTCGGTCTATCAAACCTTTAGAGCATATAGAGGAGTTCAATACTTTCATGTTAGAACAACCAGAATTAGGAAAGCCATTGGGTTTATTAGAAGGTGTGAAATTTGCTAAGCAAGCATTTTATGATGGAGATAGTTTATCCTATGCTGTCCCAACTGGAACAGAAATGGCATTTATTGGCCCCTATTTTGCAAGTGCCGCTCCAAAAGAAGGTGTAAAAATGACGGCGAATAATCCAGCACAACTTTTGAATAAGTTTATTGACACGGCTAAACGCCAAACTAGAATTAGCGTTAATATGAAGGATATTGGGAGTGCTAAACTTCCAGTTTTGTTGCATAAAATAGACAGCGCCTCCAATGCCATCTTTGATACAGCAAAGTACAATGTGGTGATTACTGGAAGTAGTGTGACTTTTTTAGAAGGTAGTAATTTTATTGTAAAAGGATTGGGAGAGTCCATCTTCTGGGCCTTTTTACTGATTGCCATTTGTATGATTTTCTTATTTAGATCCTTTCCTATATTAATATGTTCTTTAATCCCCAATATTGTGCCTTTATTCATCACAGCAGGCATCATGGGCTGGACGGGTATATCTTTAAAACCTTCAACAGTTTTGGTATTCAGTGTGGCATTGGGTATTGCCATAGATGTTACTATCCGATTCTTAGTCAACTATAAGCAGGAATTACCTCATTTAAACTATCAAGTGCATACCACATTAGTACAAACAATCAAACATACAGGCATCAGCATCATCTATACTTCCTTGGTATTGGTTGCTGGCTTTATCATATTCTGCTTTAGTGATTTTGGAGGCACTAAAGCGCTGGGTTGGTTGACTTCAATCACATTAGTTGTAAGTACGCTTACAAACTTAGTATTGCTACCCGCATTAATTAAAGCTTTTATAAAGACAAAGTAGTTCTGAATCTAAAAATACAAGGCATAAAAAAGCGCTTCATATATGAAGCGCTTTTTTTATAAGGATGATTTCAAAAAAATTGAATTCAACTAAAATTGGGTATAAATGAACTAAGGAAGTAATTGTTTTAATGTATTTTGTAATGCACTACCTCTTAAGTCTATTGCAATAATTTTTCCTGTTGGATCTAATAAAACATTGAATGGAATGCCTTGAATTTGATAAGTACCGACTACAGTACTTTCCCATTTCTTTAAATCACTTATATGTAACCAATTTAATTTGTCTTGTTGAATTGCTTCAAGCCAATCTGCTTTATCATCATCCAATGAAACGCCTAGAATCGTAAAATTCTTAAGCTTAAACTGTTCGTAGGCAGCAACTACATTTGGATTTTCTCTTCTACAAGGGCCACACCAACTAGCCCAAAAATCGACCAACACATATTTTCCTTTTAAGCTACTCAATGTGATAATTTTTCCTGTAGGATCTTGTAATGCAATTTCTGGCGCCATCGAGCCAACAGCAATTGAGCTTGCTGGACTAGCTGCCTGTACTTGTCCACTTAAATTAGAAACAAATTCAACCAAGGGAGCTGCTTTTGTTTTTTCTGCCACAGCTTTCGCCATAGCAAGTACTTTATTGATTTCCATCGACCTCAATGCCATACCTAAAGCAAAATAAATGAGCGCTGGACTATTTGAGCTATTGATTGTTTCTTCAACATGGTCATTGAGTGCTTTGATCTTTTTTTCTTTCTGTTGTTGTAAGTAAAAAATACTGCTATCTTTTCCGTTGCTTTGTTGCAAATTATCTAAAGCATAAAGTGTTGCAAACAAAGAAGAATCTTTGGATCGGTACAATTTCATGTATTGAATCATAGCGGTACTATTCGGAGATCCCTTGACAGTATAATTTGCATAATTAGCTGCATCTGCATTAATCTGTATTTGTTCCTCATCATTGATAAAGCTAATATCCAATTCTTCTCCACTGCTTAGTCTGTAGATGCCCTCTTCTTTTGCAATGAATTCAAAATTGTATTTTCCGTCTGCATCCAAAGTGATAGAGTCCAATGTAATAATTGGTTTTCCGCCATATGGGATTTCTTGTAACAGAAGGGGTTTATTCGCTGCATTTTTAATAGTTCCAGCAACACTATAGCGCGCTTCTTGATTTTTATCTTTACATCCTGGAAGAATGAAAATTAAAACGAAAAAAAATGCGATGCTTATATTTTTTATCATAAAATAAATTTCTATTTTGACATAATTGCTTTTACAACCTTTGACTTTTTAAAGAGTTGTTTTTTATAAGAACGACTTTTATAAGAGTGACTTGATGGTAGACAATATAAGTTCTAATTGACTTCCATCCTGTCCACCTGCTGCAGCTAAGGTCTTTTGACCACCACCACCACCTTTAATGAGTGTGGCAATATGTGTTTTAATTAATTGTGGGGCCTCCCAATTTTTAGCTGCAACCAAGGCCTCGCTTATGGATATTGCTGCAAAAGCTTTTTCGCCTTCTGCGCCAACCAATAAGACCATGACCTCGCCTGTTTGCGTTTGGGTAAGTAATTGAGCCGCTTTTTTATACTGGTCCATATTACTTAAAGCAACCTTTAGTCCAAGGTATTGCACGCCATTGATTGTTTCAAAATGGTCTTTCTGTGCCTCCACCAATTCATTCACAAGGATGGCTTCCCTGCTTTCTAATTGTTTTTTAAGTTCCTTTTGTTGATTTTGTAATTCAACTATATAGTTGGATAATTGATCCATCGAATAGCTATTGCTATCAAGCGTCGCTTCTTTTTTATTTAAACTTGCGGCAATCACTGCATTCGCTTCTTCTAATTGAGCAACTTGTTTTTTTAATTTATCTTTTGCTTCTTCTTGAAATGCGGCTGCTGCATGTCCCACAACAGCTTCAATTCTTCTTACACCTGCTGCTACAGAGGATTCTGCCTTTAGAACAAAATGGCCTATTTCCCCGGTATGGCCTACATGTGTTCCACCACATAATTCAATCGAATAATTTGGATCCATCACCACCACACGAACACTGTCACCATATTTTTCTCCAAATAAAGCCATAGCGCCTAAAGCAATTGCTTCGTCCTTGCTCATTTCTTTAATGACTACGGGTACATTTTCTTTTACTTTGTCGTTCACTAATTTAGAAACAGCTTCAATTTCCTCATTGGTCATTTTAGCAAAATGAGAAAAGTCAAAACGCAATTGATCTGCATGCACTAAACTTCCTTTTTGTGCAACATGTTTTCCTAATACTGTTCTTAAAGCGGCGTGCAATAAATGCGTTGCAGAATGGTGTTGGGTCGTATGTGTTCTTAAAGTGCTATCTACTTCTGCCTTTACATGAGCGCCAATGGTAGTTGGTAAGCTGTCTGTAAAATGAATGAATAAATTATTTTCTTTTTTAGTATCCGTTACTGCAAGCACAGTGCCATCTTCAAATATGAAGCTTCCCTTATCACCCACCTGACCGCCACTTTCGGCATAAAAAGGAGTTGCTGCTAATACCCATTGGTAGGCTTCTTTTCCTTTTGCTTTGATACTTCTATACTTTATAATTGGTGTAGTTGTTTCTGTGGAAGCATATCCAATGAAGGAGGTGACTGCATCTTCTCCTACTTGTATCCAGTCGCCTGTATCAATGGCGGTTGCTGCTCTACTTCTGTCTTTTTGTTGTTGCATTTCTTGCTCGAAACCTGCCTCATCTATTGAAAGTTCATTTTCACTTGCAATCAATCTTGTTAAGTCCACTGGGAATCCGAAAGTGTCAAATAATTCAAAAACTAATTGACCTTCCACTACACTATTTTTAGCTTGCGTATGAATGATATCATCCATGCGCTTCAATCCTTTTTCTAAGGTTCTTAAAAAGCCTTCCTCTTCCTCTTTAATGACTTTGGTTACAAATTCTAATTGTTGTTTTACCTCTGGGAATACATGTTCGAATTGTGCCGCCAGTAAAGGCATTAATTGAAATAACAAAGGACGCTTATAATCCAAATAAGAATAATAGTAACGCACAGCCCTTCTTAAAATTCTTCGTATCACATAACCTGCGCCTGTATTAGATGGTAATTGTCCATCGGCAATGGCAAAAGCGATGGCACGAATATGATCTGCTAGTACTCTAAAAGCAACCGCTTCCTTGCTATCGCCAAAGTCATAAGTTTTACCTGTGATTTTTGCAACTTCGTCTATGGTACCTGTGAACACATCTGTATCGTAATTACTTTTTTTATTTTGTATTGCACGAACCAATCTTTCAAAACCCATACCAGTGTCTACATGTCTATTGGGTAAAGGTTCAAGGCTACCATCTTTTTTACGATTGTATTGCATGAATACATTGTTCCAAATTTCAATCACTTGAGGATGGTCTTTATTCACCAAATCACGTCCAGGAATCAACGCAATCTCTGCATCCGTTCGCATGTCAATATGGATTTCACTACAAGGCCCACAAGGTCCTGTATCACCCATTTCCCAGAAATTATCTTTTTTATTTCCGTAAATAATTTTGTCTTCAGAAACCCATTTTTTCCACTCTTCTAAAGCAATAGTTGAAGGCGGTAAGTTTTCGGATGCATCCCCTTCGAATACACTCACATACAATCTATCTGGGTTTAATTGATATACCTTGGTTAACAATTCCCAGCTCCATGCAATGGCTTCTGCTTTAAAATAATCGCCAAAGCTCCAGTTGCCTAACATCTCAAACATCGTGTGATGATAAGTATCTACACCCACTTCCTCTAAATCATTGTGCTTCCCACTGACCCTTAAACATTTCTGGGTATCTGCAATTTTAGAATGCTTGGGTGCTTGGTTGCCTAAAAAATAATCCTTGAATTGGTTCATGCCCGAATTAGTAAACAATAAAGTGGGGTCGTTTTTTACAACAATAGGGGCGGATGGAACAATGACATGTCCTTTAGATGCGAAAAAATCTAAAAACTGTTGTCTTATTTCTGAACTCTTCATCATGGGGCGTTTTTTTAAGCTTTGGGCTAAATTAAAAAGCTATCTTTGTAGCGTTTCTAATCGTCTTCAAAGGTAAGCAATTGAGCCTTTTTTTGGGACTTTAGAAGGCAAATAATCATGCTACATGAAGAAAATTAAATATTTCTTTAACACCCATACTTTAAGGTTCGAAAAAATCGAAGTGCCCCTTAAAGTAAGGCTTTTGCAAACAATTGGGTTTATCCTCGCATCTATTGCGGTGGGGGTCCTTTTTGTGGCTATTTTATTTAAGTTTATCGACTCTCCAAAAGAAAGGTTATTAAGACAACAAAATACTGCATACAAAGAGAGTTACGCCGTTTTGCAAGAAAGGATCAAGCAATTGGAGCTACAGATGGTGGAATTAGAACAAAGAGATAATGAAGTTTATCGATCTATTTTTGAAGCAACACCTATTCCAGATAGTGCAAGGGTAAAAGAAATATTGGCTAAAAATGAAATTAGACTAATTCAAAGTTTATCCAATACTGCCTTGACTGATAATATACGCAACCAATTGAATAATTTAAGTTTAAGGATGTCTTTTCAAGGCCAATCTTTTGCAGAAATCACAACAATGGTTAAGAATAAAGAAAAATTATTAAGAGCTATTCCAGCCATTCAGCCGGTGAGTAATAAAAATTTAAAACGTGTTGCATCAGGATTTGGTTATCGAATTGATCCTTTATATAAAGACTCTAGATTGCATGCAGGATTAGATTTTTCTGCTCCAACTGGAACTCCAATTTATGCGACTGCGGATGGTGAGGTGCAAATAGCAGGATTCAATACGGATGGCTATGGAAATAAAGTAGTCATCAACCATGGCTATGGCTTTCAAACTTTATACGCACACATGGTTCGTGTTATAGCAAATGTGGGGCAGTCTGTAAAAAGGGGAGAAGTGATTGGATATGTTGGAAGTACAGGCAAGAGTACTGGATCGCATTTGCATTATGAAGTAATTAAGAGAGGTACTAAAGTAGACCCTGTCTACTATTTCTATAATGATTTAACCCCTGCGCAATTTGATCGCTTATTGAAAGAAGCAGCAGCAAATAAACAAAGCTTAGACTAATGGATCCAGAAGTATTGGCCTTTTTAAATAGAATTTCCAGAACCATTGGCTTTACACTGGTATGGATGGGACTCAATTCCACATTAGGAATCATGCTAGGCTATGCATTTGTGGAAGCAGACTGGCAATGGTTTAATTATTTGTATTATTTTTTCTTAATACTTAGTTCAGCAGGGTACTTCTTTTTACTCTATAAAACTTGGAAAGACCCAATTGATTTTTCACATTAAGTAGCAGCCAGGCTACTAACTACTATGGTCTAAAATAATCTTCCATTGTCCATTTATTTTTTTCAGTAGTATGGTGTAATGTCCACTCACATTTCCGACTGTTCTGGTGAGCTCCCATTTTCCAATGACACTATAGTATTGTTTATCCAAAGGTTGTACGGACAATAGGGTGAATTTTAATGTACCCATGTAGGCTTTATCCGGGTAATTCTTTTTATAGTTATCTAGGGTTTTATTGTATCCGTAAGTCACGCCATCCTTTCCCACAAACATTAAACTATCACTTTCCCAATAGCCTTCCATGAATTGCTTGACATCACCTTTATTCCAAAATTCTACTTGTGTCGCTAATAATTTTAAAATTGCTTCTTTGTCTTTAGACTGTGCAAACGCAGTTTGACTAAGCAATACAAGTAACAAAAAGAGTAGTTTCTTTAGCATAGTTTTTATGTTTAGTTGGATAAAACTTTACTCAAAATAAGTATTTCACCTTAATTTGCAAGCATGGAGTATCAATTACATTTAAAAAAAGATAAAAAATTCGCCCCCCTGTTATTGGAGGCAAATCATGTGATCAAGAAAAGGAAAAACACTCCGGTACGTTTGATGGCAAGTATCATTAGTCAGCAACTGAGCACGAAAGTGGCTGCGATTATATTTGGACGTTTTATTGCTTTATTCGAGGGGAAAGAACCAAGTTGTGAGCAAGTCTTAGAATGCACCAACGACCAACTAAGATCCATTGGGTTGAGTCAATCCAAAGTCAATTATATTCAAAATGTAGCGCAGTTTTTTTTGGAACATCAAATCACAGACAAGCAATTGTATGCCATGAAGCCAGATGCCATTATTGAACTGTTAACTCAAATTAAAGGAGTGGGCAAATGGACGGTTCAAATGTTAATGTTATTTAGTCTAGGTCAAGAGGATGTTTTTGCTGTGGATGATTTAGGGATCCAACAAGCCATGATTCGTTTGTACAAAATCAAATATGAGACCAAGAAGGAATTGCATACCAAGATGTTGACTATTTCAAGCAAGTATACACCCTATAGTAGTTATGCCTGTTTGCATTTATGGCAATGGAAGGATCAAGGGGACTAGTTCAAACTATTTATTTGCTTTGAGTAATGGATGTTTGATATCATGGTAAAAAGCAAATTGCCATCCTGCTACTTGCCCTTGCTCCCACCATTTTTGTCTCCATTCCATAGCTAGTTTTCCATCCATATCATACTTGGCTACAAATTTTGATTTGAGTTGTTGTAATTGAGGCGCTACATCTGCACCAAAGAAAAATATTTCATCATTTTCTTTGATCCATGCCACTTGATGATAAGGACAATGCCCACCTGTTAGTAAATAATGAATGTTATCATCAATGATGCCTTGGTCATCTCCTAGCCAAACTACTTTAGAAAAATCCGATAAAAATTCAAATTGTTCTTTGATATAAGAGGCTGTTGGATTGCTCATTGCCAAATCAAACTCTCTCTTTTGTACATAGTAGGTGGCGTAGGGGAAACTTACATAACGTTCTTTAGATATTGCGTCAATATAACTCATCCCACCTGCGTGGTCTTTGTGTAAGTGACTCATGAACACCTTGGTCACAGAGCTTGGATTGATTCCAATCGCCATTAAATTTTCGTGAATTTGCAATACACCTTGTTGATTCATGTATCCTAATCCAGTATCCAATAAAATGATATCCTTCTCGGTAATAACTACAAATGGCTGAATCTCCACAAGAATGCTTCCTTTGGGACGATCTTGGATCTGCTCTCTTTGAGTGTCAAATGGAATAAATACTTTAGTTTGATCAATGCTAAAACTGCCTTCTGATAATGGATAAATACGCATACTGCAAAAATACAATTATCGAAGTACCATTTGCCTATCTGCATCTAATCTTAATAAAATAAATACTAAAGCTGTAAATGTAAGTAAGGAGGAGCCACCATAACTGATCAAAGGTAATGGGATACCGACTACTGGAAATAATCCAATGGTCATACTGATATTGACTGCAATATGAAAAAAGAAAATCCCTACAACACTATAGGCATAGACTCTCGAAAAAGTACTTCTTTGTCGTTCTGCAATTCTGATTAATCTAAACAAGAAAAATAAGTATAAGCCTAAAAATGTGAATGTGCCTACAAATCCAAATGCTTCGCCAATGGATGTGAATATAAAATCTGTATTCTGCTCAGGTACATACTTACCTCTTGTTTGTGTTCCTTTTAGAAAACCTCTTCCCCAAAATCCACCAGAACCAATAGCGATTTTACTTTGCTTCACATTGTAGTCATCTGGCTTTCTGCTTTTTTTTCCACTTTCAACTAAACTAGCTGCCGCTTTTTTATTCAAACCACAATCGTACTCTTTTCCAACCATGCTATAAATACGTGTTGTTTGATAGCATTCTAAAACATTATTAAAGATATAAGGCACTACAAAACGAACAGTACTAATTGAAACCATCCAAATAATGACTATAATTAAAATACCTTGTTTATTGCGTTTAAAACGCTTACCTAAATACAATAATAGAAGACCTGCAATAACCGATAAAATGATTGCTAAAAGGGTAGGCTCTAACAATAATGTTGCAATGATGAGTATTGAAAAAGACAATAAAAAAATGAGTATCATAGGTGGCAAACCCTCTCTATACATAGCAAATATAAAAGCACTGTAGACTAAAGCCAATCCTAATTCATGTTGTCCAATTGCCAATATAGCTGGTAAGGCAATCATGACTCCAGCAATTAAATGAGATCGTATTTTTGTAAAATCGGTTTCAGGCCTTGAAATAAATTTGGCCAATGCAAGGGCAGTAAAAACTTTACACAATTCAGCAGGTTGTAAATTAAATCCACCTGCAATGGGTATCCAACTTTTTGATCCATTGATTTCTTTTCCAATTAAAAAGGTGGCCAACATCAATAGGAGACCACTAGCAAAAAGGATATTAGCCAAGGCGGTAAAAACCTTGCTGTCTGTCAATAAAATAAATACTCCAACAAAGGAACAAAAAATTAAAAAAAAGAATTGTTTACTATAGCTTGTTTTACCACTTATGAAACTTGTTGCCCAATTGGTATTAGGATTGTACTCTACCATGAAAATCGCGAGGATACCAATACATGCCATCATTAAGTATAAAACGATTACAGCAAGATCCGTGCCTTTAGAAAAATTATTATCGTAGTTAGAGGCCATAGTTTATGGATTTAGCTTTTTCTTTTTATCGGCATTTGGAAGCAAGCTATCCTTGTTTGTTTTATCTGTATTTGGCAATGGGGCAGGTGGATTGGTATCTGTTGTTTTTGTTTTCACCACACCTTCTGCTAACATCTCCATATCCCAAACGTCTGATAATTCATCATTATTGTACTCGATAGGAGTGAGATAAGCAGACTTATTATTTCGAACATACCAGTTTTTAATGGCTTCTGGCATTAAGTCAACTTGAGCTAGATTATCTGCTTTCAATTGACTTTCTTTAGTCAGGGTATCATTTAAATATTGTTCCATTAATAATCCACCAATTGGTCCTGCCCAGGTAGATCCATATCCTGCATTTTCTACAATCACTGCAACCGCAATTTGTGGATTGTCTTTTGGTGCAAAGCAAACAAATAAGGAGTGATTTTTTCCGTGTGGATTTTGTGCTGTTCCAGTTTTAGCACAGTATTCATGACCAGGTACTTTAATGAATGCAGCAGTGCCGAATACAGTCACATCATGCATACCTTCCTTTATGACATCAAAATATTCCTTTGGAATTTTTGTTATCTTTTGTTTGGTTCTAAATGGGGCTAATTGCGCGGCTTCTTCTTTGGTCTCGGATTCAATACTATCTACAAAATGGGGCGTATAATAATAACCTTCATTGGCAATAAATGCCATTGAGTTGGCTAGTTGCAACGGTGTTGCTGTCATTCTATCTTGACCAATTCCTAGGGTTAACATATAACAGCTATTCCAATACTTTGGATTGCCAAAGTCTTTATTGTATTGCGCCGTGTCTGGAATATTTGCTTTGTTTTCGCTAGGTAAGTCCACACCCAGCTTTCGTCCAAATCCAAAAGCATTCATGTATTCTTTCCACTTTACATATCCTGCTTTTGCAGAACTGTATTTTGGATTGTCAATAGCCATTCTAAATACTTGTAAAAAGTAAGAGTTACAAGAATAGGCCAATGCCAATTGAAGATTAGCTCCGTGACCAGCATTATGGTGTTCACATTTTCTTGGATCACCACAAGCGCCATAAGATCCAAAGCAATTATATCCGTAATTCGGCGTAATCAAACCCTCGTCTAATGCAATCAACGCACCTAATGGTTTAAATGTGGAACCCGGAGGATATTGTCCTTTAATGGCACGATTGTATAAAGGTCTAGCCGTATCTAATAGTAACCTGCCAATTGTTTTTCTTCTTTTACTACCCGTTAATAAATTTGGATTGTAGCCTGGACTAGCAGCCATGGCGATCACGCCGCCTGTTTTAGGATTGATCGCAACCGCACTTCCAATTTTATTTTGTAATAATTTTTCTGCTAGTTGTTGTACTTGAACATCCACGCTGGTATATAAATTTTTACCAGCAATGGCAGTGGTATCAAATTCTCCTTTTTCATAAGCGCCTTGAATCTTCCCTTTATTGTCTCTTAAAAAACGCTTAACGCCTCTTTGTCCCATCAACACAGCTTCGTAGTTTTTTTCTAATCCAGTCATGCCTGCATAATCTCCCATCTCGTATCCTTCTGATTCATGCTTCTTTAAAAAATTCACATCTACCTCTGCTACATAACCCAACACATGTGCTGCAGTATTATAAGGATAGTTTCTGATGGAACGTTCCGACAAAGAGAAGCCAGGGAATCGATATAAGTTTTCGGTTAATTGAGCATAAATTTCGGGGGTTAAAAAAGGCTCAAAAATACTAGCTTTTACCCTCGTATTTTTAATAATCGCTTCCACAATTCTTTTACTGTATTCTGCTTGATCCATCTTTAGTATGTCGCATAATGCTGCTGTATCTACCCCTTTAGCCTCGTTAGGAATAACCACTAAGTCGTAACTAATGGCGTTTTCTAAAAGCGCTCTCTTTTTTCGATCGTAAATGATGCCACGATCTGGGTAAATGATTTTTCTAAAAATGGCGTTATTGTCAGCAGCCAATTTGTATTTATTAGAAACAACTTGAAGACTCACTAATTGTCCTACAATCAGAAAAAAAACAGTACCAATAATAATTTGAATAATTCCACCTCTATTCTGATTGTATACTGACATGTATTATCTTTTTAGTTTCCTCCTGTTCAGTAAGAGTTCTGCAAGTAAAATTAGTAGCATACTCATTATACTTGTGAAAAATACTTTTCCAATGAAATATCCAAAGTCACCAAATTGTAACCACTCCAATAAAACTAAATAAAAGTGGTGTATAAACGTAATTGAAAAAATGTAAATCATAAATGGCCCCCATCCCATGGTACCAATACTTGGCTCCTTAGACAATTCCTCCGATACTTCTTGGGCTAATAGAATATTTAAAATAGTTGGTCTAAGGTATCCAATCAATGAAGCTGCTGCAGCATGAAGACCTGGGGTATTTGTAAACATGTCTAAACTATACCCAATAGCAAAGCCCAATAAAGTGGTGGCTATTCTGCTTGTACCAAATGGCAGCCAAAGGATAAAAATAAAGTACAAATAGGGCGTAATGAATTGATGTATAGGCGGGATTTCATTCAAAATGATAATCTGTATCAATAAGAGTAGTATAAACCTTGCACTATTTTTTAAAATATTATTCATTGCCTTCCCCCTTTTGCTCAATATCGGCTTGAGCGTCCATTCTTTTATTTTGAACTAGGTATACAAACTCTAAATTATAAAAATTGGTAGCAGATTTAATATTCAAAGTCAAGAAATTACTAGATGGGTCCTTAACAATACTTGAAACCCTTCCAATCATCAACTGTGCAGGGAAGCTAGAGGAGTAAGGGCTAGTTAATACAGTGTCGCCTATTTTAGGAGAAGCACTTTTTGAAATATTTTTTAAAGTTAAAATGTCTGGACTCATTCCATCCCATTCTATACTACCAGCAATTCGATCTCTTTTTAACATGGCACTTACTTTACTATTACGGTGTAATAAGCTCATGATTTTACTATAGTTGTCATTTACCTCAATCACCACGCCTACAATCGATCCATCAGGACTGATCACTGCCATGTCTTTCTTGACACCTTGTAAAGCGCCACGCTCAATGGTGATATAATTTTTTTGAAGTGTAAAACTGTTGCCCACGACTTTGGCCGGGTAGTAAAAGAATTTTCTAATTTTTTCTAAGCTGTCTTTTCTTAAAATCAAAGTACCAGATTTTATGCTGGTATCATAAGCTACAAAATTTTGTGCCAATTCATTTCTTAGTGCTGCATTTTCTGCCACTAATTTTGCATTGGTTGCTTTTAAATTAAAAAAGTAAGCCCATTCGTTGTATTTAGAATTCACAGTTCCAGCAACAGCATTGTTCCAATTGCCAAAAAATGTTTGGTGTGATTTACTATATGAAGACAACATTACTAATGATACAATTTGAAGTATCAGGAAGCTAAAAAAAGTATAGTTCTGTCGTATAAAGCCAATGATATTCTTCATTAGGTATTATCTCATAATAAATGGAAAACGTTGGTAGTTTTTCAATGCAATGCCTGTCCCACGCACCACACTCTTCAATGGATCGTCCGCTACATGAACAGGTAATTTAATTTTTGCACTTAGTCTTTTATCCAAACCTCTTAAAAGTGATCCACCGCCCGTAATATACAATCCTCTGCGATAGATGTCTGCCGCTAGTTCTGGAGGTGTTGTCTCTAAAGCTTTTAAAATCGCTTCTTCGATTTTGAAAATACTTTTATCTAAAGCCTCTGCTACTTCTTGGTAAGAGACCATAATTTGTTTTGGAATACCTGTTACCAAGTCTCTTCCATTGACTGGCATATCTTCTGGTGGGTTATCTAAATCTTTCAATGCAGCGCCAACGTGTATTTTAATTTGTTCTGCAGTACGCTCTCCAATTAATAAACTATGATAACGTCTTAATGCTTCCATGATATCCGCTGTAAATTCATCACCAGCGACACGAATACTTTGATCACAAACAATACCTGCTAATGCGATCACTGTAATACCTGTTGTACCACCTCCGATATCAATAATCATATTACCTACTGGTTCTTCTACATCAATACCAATACCTAATGCAGCAGCCATCGGTTCGTGAATCATATATACTTCTTTTGCGCCTGCTTGTTCAGCACTATCACGCACCGCTCTTTTTTCTACTTCAGTAATTGAAGATGGAATACAAATCACCATTCTCCAACTTGGCGGGAACAATGGTTTTTTTGGATAAATCATTTTCATTAACTCACGAATCATTAATTCTGCCGCGTTAAAGTCAGCGATTACGCCATCTTTTAATGGACGAACAGTTTTAATACTTTCGTGCGTTTTTTCATGCATCAACAATGCCTTTTTCCCAACACCTAAAACCTCTTTCATATTATTCCTGTTTAAGGCAATAATAGAAGGCTCGTTAACGACAACTTCATCATTGTGGATGATTAGTGTATTTGCGGTGCCCAAGTCCATTGCAATCTCTTGGGTGAAAAAGTTAAATAAGCCCATATTCGTTCAGTATTTTACGTTCATTGGAATGATGCAAAAATCATCTAAAATCCTTGAACTACAAAGCTTTTTAAAAAAATGAACAAGAATAATTATCAACAAGGAAGATGAACAAAGTTTAGCCCTTGAATTCGAACCCAATATCTTTTCTAAAATTCATGCCTTCAAATTGAATTAGGCCCAAAGCATTTTTTGCGGTTTCGACTGCTTCTGAAATGGTATTTCCTTGCGCAGTCACTGTTAAAACCCGCCCTCCATTGGTCACAATTGCATCTTCTTTAAACCCAGTCCCAGCTTGAAATAGGGTTGTTTTAGCCTCTTGCGTTACAAGGTCTAATCCACTAATCTGAAACCCTTTTTGGTAATCACCAGGATACCCGCCACTTACCGCCATGACGGTGGCAAAAGCACCTTCATTGTATTCAATATTTACATCTTCCAAAGTGCCGTTATCGGTAGCAGCTAAAATGCTTACTAAGTCGGTTTGTAAGCGGGGTAGAATTACTTCAGTTTCAGGATCTCCTAGTCGACAATTGTATTCAATCACTGAAGGTTCACCGTTGCAGTTCATTAAGCCAAAAAAGACAAATCCTTTATACACCAATCCTTCCTTCGCAATACCTTGGATAGTAGGGCGCACAATCTTTTCTTCCACTTTTGCCATAAAAGCATCATCCATAAACGGCACTGGGCTAACACAACCCATTCCACCTGTATTGAGCCCTGTATCGCCTTCTCCTATTCGTTTGTAGTCTTTTGCGTGTCCAATAATTTGGTAATTTTTGCCATCGGTTAATGCAAAAACACTGACTTCAATCCCAGTTAAAAATTCCTCTATCACAACTCTAGCGCTTGCTTTCCCGAATTGCTTATGCTGCAACATGGATTCAAAACTTTCCAAAGCTTCCTTATGCGTTGTGGCAATGATCACCCCCTTTCCAGCAGCCAGCCCATCTGCTTTTAAAACAATTGGTAAGCTATGTGCAGCAATATATTGCTTCCCTTCTTCGTAGTTGTCAATGGTAAATTCGGCATACCCAGCTGTTGGGATCTGGTGCCTTTGCATGAAATGCTTGCTAAAAGCTTTGCTTCCTTCCAATTGCGCTGCCCCTGCAGAAGGTCCAATCACATTGATGGCTTGGGTAACCGGATCATTTGCAAAAAAATCAAAAATGCCTTTTACAAGCGGCTCCTCAGGTCCAACAATGATCATGTCAATTTGGTGGGTGATGGCTGCTTGCTTCAATCCCTCAAAATCGTCAAAAGCGATGGGCAAATTGGCGCCAATGGCTGCTGTGCCTGGATTACCAGGTGCGATATACAAGTGATCACAGTGGTAGCTTTGTGCTATTTTCCAAGCCAAAGCATGTTCCCTTCCGCCAGAACCAATAAGTAAAATATTCATAATTAAGGTGATTGCAGCACGAAAGTAAAATTTATTGAAGGGATTTTATTATTTTGTACCAATTAAATAAACGTTTTATTATGTCTACAACGACACAACGCCATCCAAAAGGACTTTATGTTTTATTCGCGACAGAAATGTGGGAGCGATTTAACTATTACGGTATGCGTGCCATATTGGTCTTGTTTTTAGTAAAAGCAATGGCTTTTAATCAGATAGATGCATCACAAGTATATGGAAGTTATACAGGCTTGATTTACCTAACACCCTTACTAGGCGGCTATATCGCAGATAGGTATTGGGGCAATAAGCGCTCTATTATTGCAGGTGGATTGGTCATGGCGATTGGAGAATTTGTGCTGTTTTTTTGTGGTCATTTTTACGATAATGCTGCACTTGCAATGCCGCTATTTTATACTGGCTTGGGTTGTATGATTGCAGGAAATGGTTTTTTTAAGCCAAATATCTCTAGTATGGTGGGCCAATTGTATCAAAAAGGGGATTCTAAAATTGATGCGGCCTATACCATTTTTTATATGGGTATCAACACAGGCGGTGCATTGGGTCCAATTGTTTGTGGCTTTTTTGGAGACACAGGAAACAATGGAGATTTCAAGTGGGCCTTTTTAGCAGGTGGAGTGGCCATGCTTTTAAGTGTGATTACACAAATTATATTTCAGAAAAAATATTTAGTGGACGCGGATGGAGTGTCTATTGGGGATGCACCTAAAGACGCACCAAAAATTTTACAAAAAATTCCAGTGATGATTGGGCTGCTATTTTTACTTTCTCTTTTAACAATCGCACTTGTCTATATTGATATTAAAGTAGTGAGTTATTTATTCTGGTTATTGATTGCTTGTATCTTATTAATTGCATTTATTATTTTCTCCGATAAATCATTAGATGGTATTCAAAAAAAGAAAGTAGCAGTATTGTTTACAGTGTCTTTCTTTGTGATCTTTTTCTGGAGTGCATTTGAACAAGCAGGTGCATCGCTTACCTTTTTTGCCTCTGAAAATACTCAGCGTGATTTAGGATTTTATGTAGTGCCAACAAGTTTCTTTCAATCTTTAAATTCCATATTTGTGGTGGCCCTTGCGCCATTAGTAGCATGGATTTGGATTAAATTAGGCAAAGCAAAAATAGAGCCTTCTTCTCCATTTAAAATGGCGATGGGTTTAATGTTATTGGCATTGGGTTATTTATGGATTGCTACAGGAGTGAACGGCGTAGGAACAGGTGTTAAAGTAAGTATGATTTGGTTGATTGGAATGTATATGATGCACACATTTGGAGAGCTTTGTTTGTCGCCAATTGGACTATCCTTATTCAATAAATTAGCACCACTTAAATTTGCTTCTATATTAATGGCAGTATGGTTTACAGCCAATGCATTTGCCAATAAATTAGCAGGTGTATTTAGTACATTGTATCCAGAAAATGGTCAAACAACTTCTTTTGCTGGTTATCAAATCACCAACTTGCATGAGTTCTTTATGTTCTTTGTATTTATGGCAGGAATCGCATCCATTATGCTTTTCTTATTATCTAGTAAATTAAAAAATTTAATGGAGCAATAATTTAGTTAGACAACACCTTTGACGATTTCATCCACGACTGCAGGGTCGAGCAGGGTAGAGGTATCGCCTAAATTATTTAATTCACCTTCCGCTACTTTTCTTAAAATGCGACGCATGATTTTACCTGATCTTGTTTTAGGTAAGCCAGTGACAAATTGAATTTTGTCCGGCTTTGCGATTGGCCCAATGATTCTTGTCACTGTTTGTAGGATGTCTTTACGTATCATGTCTGAACTACCATGGCTATTTTGATCATGGGATCCTGTATAAATGATATAGGCATAAATACCTTGCCCTTTGATATCATGCGGATAACCCACCACAGCACTCTCTATTACTCCAGCGTGCATGTTAATCGCATTTTCTACTTCGGCAGTTCCAATCCTGTGCCCGCTTACATTCAATACATCATCTACGCGTCCTGTGATTCTATATTGACCTGCTTCATTTCTGAATGCACCATCACCTGTAAAATATAAATGATCGTAGGTTGCAAAATAATTGGTCCTACATCTTTCATGGTCTCCATAAGTTGTTCTGATGGTCGAAGGCCATGCTTGTTTGATACATAAATTACCACGATACATTCCTTCCTCGTCTTTATTTGTAATCTCTTTTCCTTGATCATCCACCAGCATGAGATCAACGCCTGGCATTGGGTAAGTTGCCCATCCAGCTTTTCCTGGTGTGATGCCCGCCATATTTGAAATCATGATGCCACCTGTTTCTGTTTGAAACCAAGTGTCTACGATGGGACATTTATTTTTACCAATCTGTTCGTTGTACCAATTCCATGCTTCCTCATTAATGGGTTCGCCAACCGTACCCAACACTTTTAAACTACTTAAATCATGTCCTTGCACAGGGGCCAAGCCAAAACTCATCAATGAGCGAATGGCTGTTGGCGCAGTGTATAAAATATTCACTTTGAATTTGTCGATGATGTTCCAGAATCTACCTGCGTCTGGAAAAGTGGGGATGCCTTCAAACATCATGGAAGTACCACCAGCACTTAATGGTGCATATACAATATAGCTATGGCCTGTAATCCAACCTATATCTGCAGTACAAAAGAATAAGTCGTCTGGGTGATAATTAAATGTATTGACAAAAGTATAATTAGTGTAGACCATATAGCCCGCCACAGTATGCACGACGCCTTTTGGTTTTCCAGTCGAACCAGAAGTGTATAAAATAAATAAAGGATCTTCTGCATCTATGATTGCTGCTGGAACAAATTGAATGCCCTCAGCTTCCACTTTTTTTATTTCATCCTCCCACCAAAGGTCTCTATCTTTTAACATGGATACAGGCGTTCCAGTTCTTGTGCAAACAATCACATGCTTCACAGTGTGGTTGCCAATTAATGCGTCGTCTATCACTGCTTTTAATGGGATATCCTTTGCACCTCTAAAAGCGCCATCGCAGGTGATAATGAAATTCGCTTTTGCATCTTCCAAACGATCCGCAATATTTTGTGCAGAGAAGCCGCCAAAAATGACACTATGAATAGCACCAATTCTTGCGCATGCCAAAACTGCAATGGCTAATTCAGGAATCATACCCATGTAGATACAAATACGGTCCCCTTTTTTCACACCATTATTATATAAGACTTGTGCAAACTGACATACTTTTAAATGCAGTTGATTATACGTGAGTGTTCGATGTTGTTCCTTTGGATCATTCGGTTCCCAAATAATAGCAGGCTTGTCTCCGATAGTCGCTAAGTGTCTGTCTAAACAATTTTCAGTAATATTTAATTGACCGCCAATAAACCATTTAATACTAGGTTCTTTAAAATTCCAATCACTTACTTTGTCCCATTTTTTATGCCAAGTAAAATGCTCGGCGACCTCTCCCCAAAAAGCATCCGGATCTTGAATACTTTTTTGATAGGCCTCGTGGTAGCCTGCAAGGTCTTTAATTTGGTAAGGATAAGACATAGGTCAGATTTAAAATTAGTCTCCCAAATTTACATTTTTTAACTTGATTGATTTAACTTGAATGGCAGCAATTAAATAATTAAAATATGAGTTTGGACATAAAGCCTAGTAAAATCAGTTTAGTGATTGGTGCGTCTTCTGTTGGCACCCTGATTGAATGGTATGATTTTTATATTTTTGGTATGCTGGCCACCATTATTTCAAAACAGTTCTTCCCTTCAGACGCAGGCACTTCCGCATTATTAAGCACACTCGCCATTTTTGCAGCAGGCTTTATTGTAAGACCATTTGGCGCATTGGTGTTTGGAAGACTAGGAGACATTATAGGACGTAAGTATACTTTTTTATTGACATTGGTTTTGATGGGTGGTTCCACTTTTGCAATTGGTTTAGTACCTGGTTTTGCCACCATTGGTTGGGCTGCGCCCATTTTAGTATTGATTTTAAGATTGTTACAAGGATTGGCATTGGGTGGAGAATATGGAGGCGCTGCTACTTATGTCGCAGAACATGCACCTGCCAATAGAAGAGGTTTTTGGACGAGCTGGATTCAAACTACAGCGACTTTAGGATTGTTTTTGGCATTGGGTGTGATTATATTGATTAGATCAAACCAAGGTGTAGAAGCGTTTAGCGCAGAATGGGGAGGATGGAGGTATCCATTTTGGATGTCGATTGTTTTAGTAGGGGTGTCCATTGTCATTAGAATGAAAATGAGTGAATCACCTATGTTCACTAAATTAAAATCTGAAGGCAAAACATCTACCAATCCATTAAAAGAAAGTTTCGGTCATAAAGCCAATTTTAAAATGGTTTTATTAGCCTTGTTTGGCGCAGTGATGGGGCAGGGCGTGATTTGGTATACCGGACAATTTTACGCACAAAGTTTTATAGAGACCGTCTGCAAAGTTGAATTTGTGCAGTCCAGAAATTTAATGTTATGGGCTATTTTATTTGCCACACCTTTCTTTGTGGTGTTTGGTTATTTAAGTGATCGAATTGGAAGAAAGTGGATTATGATGTTCGGTATGCTCGCGGGTATACTCACTTATAGACCTATTTATCAATATTTTTTAGATGCCACCAATGCAAAAAATAGAACTGAAAAAATTGATTTAGCAAATACAAAAGCTTCAGAAAAACTTGCAAGTATTGATTCGAAAGACAAAACAAAATTGTATGTAGTACAAAAAATGGATACAGCCTATACAGATGGTGCTGTATTTAGTTATACCAAAACGGACACGATACATTTGACTGCTATTGTGGAGGACGCAAGTGCTGGAAGTATTCAATACACTAGCGCAAATTCAATGGATGCCTCAACATTAGACACCATTAAAGTCAAATTAAAACCAGCTAATGGAACTATTTTAGATGCAAATAAAACGACGCAAGTGACCATTGCTTCGGTCTCTTTAAAACCAAATATTTTGGTTGAAAAAACAATGGATAAAACCACTTATTGGAATTTAATTTGGTTGGTTTTTATACAGATCTTATATGTCACAATGGTCTATGGTCCAATTGCAGCCTTCTTAGTGGAATTGTTCCCCACTAAAATTCGATATACTTCAATGTCATTACCTTATCATATTGGCAATGGTGTATTCGGCGGCTTGGTGCCTTTCTTGGGTACCTTAATTGTTGAGTTTACAAAAACAGCAGACAATCCTGCAGGCGATCCACTTGCTGGATTGTGGTATCCAATTGGTGTTGCCTCTATTTGTTTATTCATTGGGGTTATTTATTTAACAAATAGGGTAGATAAAGAAGTCATGGACTAATCAAATAATAAACATGAATACAATTAAAAAAATACTAGGCATGGTTTGGATGTTTTTAGCACCAGCCATCATTTGGTTCTTAGCTTCGCAAGCCATTCAAAAAATCACAGCCGCTTCTGCTTTAACAAAATCCAATGTGACTTTACAATGGGTCATTATCCTGACCATCTTCACGCCTATTTGTATTGGCTTCTTCATTTTTGGCTACTATGCTTTTAAAGGAGAATATGCTCATTTGCCTGCAAGTTCTCAAGATCTAGAATAATGCTTTACTTTTGAGTATGTCATTGAATGTAAAAGCTATATCTAAAAAATTTGATCAATTTCAAGCAGTTGAATCGCTGAGCTTTACTATACAGCCAGGAGAGATTGTTGGTTTTCTTGGACCCAATGGCGCAGGCAAGAGCACCACTTTAAAAATGATTGCTGGTTGTCTTAGTCCCGATACTGGTTCCATTCAGTTATCGGGTGTGGATGTTCAAAACGACGAAGTCGCTTTTAAAAAAAAGATCGGTTATTTACCAGAGTCCAATCCTTTGTATGAAGATTTATATGTGGTCGAGTATTTGAATTTCTTAGCGCGTGTGCACGCAATCCCCTCGCCATCTAAAAGAATAGAAGAGGTGATTGTGCAAACAGGATTACAGTCCATGCAGGGTAAAAAAATTGGGGTCTTATCTAAAGGATTTAAGCAAAGAGTTGGTATTGCAGCAGCAATTTTACACGCGCCTGAATTGATTTTATTAGATGAGCCCACTGCTGGTTTGGATCCAAATCAGTTGGTTGAAATTAGAAGCTTGATTCAGTCACTCAGTAAGAATGCCATGATTTTATTTTCATCCCATATTTTACAAGAAGTGGCCGCCATTTCAGATAGGGTACTTATTATACATCAGGGCAAGTTAGTGGCCGATCAATCCATTGAATCCCTGACGCAAACAGCAAGTTTAGAAGAAATCTTCAAATTGCTTACCCATTAGAAAAAATGGGTGTAAATTGCGCAAACAAATAGCATCCAATTTTTTAGAAAAAATATCCAATTATGAGTTACATTATCGAAGTACATGCAAGACAGATTTTAGATAGTAGAGGGAATCCAACAGTAGAAGTAGACGTTCTAACAGACGATGGCGCAATGGGTCGTGCTGCAGTCCCAAGTGGCGCAAGTACTGGTATTCACGAAGCAGCTGAATTAAGAGACAACGATAAAAAGAAATACTTAGGTAAAGGAGTTTTAAAAGCAGTGAAGAATGTCAACACAAGTATTGCAGATGCATTGATTGGTTTTGATATTACATCTCAGGCTGCAATCGATCAGGTGATGATTGATTTAGACGGCACTCCTAATAAAACTAAATTAGGTGCAAACGCTATTTTAGCGGTAAGTATGGCGGTTGCAAAAGCAGCAGCCGAAGAAGCTAACCTGCCTTTGTACAGATACATTGGTGGCACGAATGCAAGAACATTGCCAATGCCAATGATGAATATTTTAAATGGTGGCGCGCACGCAGACAATAAAATTGATTTTCAAGAGTTCATGATCATGCCTATTGGGGCACCTAACTTTAGCGAAGGTTTACGTTGGGGTGTAGAGATCTTCCATCAATTAAAAAGTACCTTAAAGAAAAAAGGGTACAGCACCAATGTTGGAGATGAAGGTGGATTTGCTCCAAATATTCAAAGCAACGAAGAAGCGATTGAGACAGTTTTAGAAGCGATACAATCTGCTGGTTATAAAACAGGTACTCAAATTGCGATTGCAATGGATGCTGCTAATAGTGAATTGTGGAACGCGAAGAAAAAGAAATATGTTTTCCATAAAAGTTCTGGAAAAGAAATGAGTTCAGACCAATTGGTGAAATACTGGGAGAGCTGGGTGAAAAAATATCCAATTATATCTATCGAAGATGGTATGGCTGAAGACGATTGGGCTGGCTGGAAGAACTTGACAGACACCATCGGTAGTAAATGTCAATTGGTTGGAGACGATTTATTTGTAACCAACGTCAATCGTTTACAAACAGGCATCGACAAGAAAATTGCAAATGGTTTATTGGTTAAAGTGAATCAAATTGGTACACTTACTGAAACAATCAATGCAGTTAGCCTGGCACAAAACAATGGTTATAACACCATCATGTCACACAGAAGTGGTGAAACAGAAGACAATACCATTGCAGACTTAGCGGTTGCATTGAACTGTGGTCAAATTAAGACAGGTTCTGCATCTCGTTCCGATCGTATGGCTAAGTACAATCAACTAATCCGTATTGAAGAGCAATTAGGTGAAACTGGATTTTTCCCAACAAAAGGTAAATTGAAGTTCGGTAATAAATAATTCAATCTTTTTTTATGCAAACATTGAAAAAAATCATTCCATTTGTGGCCAACCGCTATTTTATAGCCTGCTTGGCTTTTGTATTATGGATGCTTTTTTTTGATCAACGCAATTTTTTTCTACAAAGAGACCGTGCAGCCGAATTGGAGAAATTAGAACAAGCCAAAGGATATTATGAGAAAGAAATTTCGACTACACAAGAACAGTTGAATAATCTTCAAAGTAATCCAGGTGCGGTAGAAAAATATGCAAGAGAGCGCTATCTTTTAAGAAGAGAAGGCGAGGAAGTTTATTTATTTGAGGACACTTTTGCAAAAAGTACAGAGCCGAAAAAATAAGTATTTCTTTGCATGAAAAAACAAGCACGTTATGATGGGGTGATTGATTATTTTTTAACCAATGTACCCGTAGCTGAAACCGAATTGACTTATGACAATCCATTCCAATTATTGGTGGCGGTGATTCTTTCTGCTCAATGCACCGATAAGCGCGTCAACTTAACCACACCAGGTATATTTAAAAAATATCCGAATCCAGAAACGATGTCCAAGGCTAGCTTCGACGATTTATTTCCATTGGTCCGAAGCATTTCTTATCCCAACAATAAAACAAAGCATTTAATTGGTACAAGTCAATTATTGATTTCCAAGTTTGACGGGACAGTGCCTATGACGATTGAGGATTTAATAAAATTACCCGGGGTGGGCCGCAAAACAGCCAATGTCATTACCAGTGTGATTGATCAACAACCCAATATGGCAGTCGACACGCATGTATTTAGAGTGAGCAGAAGAATTGGACTAGTGCCTATGACAGCTACCACACCACTTGCAGTAGAGAAAGGACTAATTAAAAATATACCATCTGAATTAGTACACAAAGCACACCATTGGCTCATCTTACATGGGCGTTACACTTGCTTGGCTCGAAGTCCAAAATGTGACAGCTGCGGCATCACTGAATTTTGTAAATAACAAGAAAAAGAAACTAAAAAAGAAACTAAAAACGAAAAGTAAAAAAGAAAAGTAAAAAAATTATCTAAGATAAAAAAGAACTAAATATATAAAAAAAGCGCCTCGATTTTTCGAGGCGCTTTTTTTATTATAAGTAAGATTCGATCGCGGTCACCAATTCTAGTTTTGTAATTGGGATACCCATTATTTTATTGTAGGCTTTTGCATCTACCAAGTATTGGTCTCTGATAATTTTAATCAATTGGCCATTGTTAATTTCTGGAATTAAAATGGTTTCAAACCCAGCTAAAATTTCGCCTAAGTTTTTTGGGAAAGGGCGCATATACTTAATGTGGGCGTGACTTACAGCCTTGCCTTGACTTTGTAATTGCAATACAGCACTCTTGATGGTACCATAAGTTGAACCCCATCCAAGTACCAATACTTTTCCTTTGTCTGCACCACTATCTATTGTTTGCAATGGAATGTAATCTGCAATTTTATCTACTTTAGCCTGCCTCATTTTCACCATGAATTCATGGTTCTCTGGGTCATAGCTTACATTACCAGTTTCATGTTGCTTTTCGATACCACCAATCCGATGCTCCAATCCTGCAGTACCTGGAACAGCCCATGGTCTTGCTAATTTCTCATCTCTTTTATAGGGTAAGAATTTTTCTTCTCCTTCTTCTAAGCTTGTTTTGAATTTTACTTCAATCGCAGGCAAGTCAGCAGCAGCAGGGAATTTCCATGGCTCTGCACCATTGGCAATATACCCATCACTTAAAAGAATCACCGGTGTCATATGTTGTAAAGCAATTTTCACTGCTTCAAAAGCCATAAAGAAACAGTCGCTTGGTGTGGATGCAGCTAATACAGGAATCGGCGCTTCTCCGTTACGACCATAGTAGGCTTGCATCAAATCACTTTGCTCTGTTTTAGTTGGTAAGCCTGTTGATGGGCCACCTCTTTGGATATTGATAATCAATAAAGGTATTTCTAACATTGTTGCTAAACCAATTGCTTCGGTTTTCAAAGCCATACCAGGTCCAGAGGTGGTTGTTAAACCAATTGATCCACCATAGCTTGCGCCTATAGCAGCAGTAATCCCTGCAATTTCATCTTCTGCCTGGAAAGTTTTAATCCCAAAGTTTTTATACTTACTCAATTCGTGTAAGATATCAGAAGCTGGTGTAATTGGATACGATCCAAGGAATAAAGGCAGACCACTTTTTTGAGATGCCGCAATTAAACCCATTGACAAAGCTTGATTGCCCATGATACTTCTGTAAGTACCTGGCTCCATCTTTGATTTCTCCACCTTATACCTAGCATTGAATAATTCAGCAGTTTCACCATAGTAGTATCCTGCTTTCAATACGTCAATATTGCTCTTTAAAATATTTTCTTTCTTACCAAATTTCTCTTCTAAAAAATCAATGGTATTGTCTAAGTTTCTATTGTACAACCAATAAATTAAACCAAGTACAAACATATTCTTTGCACGGTCACGTTCTTTAGTACCTAATTCTGTATTGGACTTTAAAGCTTCTCTTGTTAATTTTGTGATGTCTACTTTGGTTAATTCATAACCATCTAAACTGCCATCCTCCAAAGGATTAATCCCTTCTGGATAAGCAGCGAGCCTTAAATTTTTTGCATCAAATCCTTCTATATTCGCAATAATTTTTCCGCCTTTTTTTAAGCCTTTTAAATTCACTTTCAAAGCAGCAGCATTCATCGCCACTAGTACATCACAAGTATCACCTGGGGTGTACACCGGATTAGAGCTAAAATGAATTTGAAATCCACTCACACCTGGAAGGGTACCGATAGGCGCTCTAATCTCCGCAGGAAAATCTGGAAAAGTTGCTAAATCGATTCCTAGTAAGGCGGTATTATTGGTAAATTGCTGGCCGGTTAATTGCATTCCATCACCACTATCACCAGCAAATTTGATCACGACATCCTGTAAAACAATTTCTTCTTGCATATGCATCAATTGGATGACAAAGTTACAAAGCATCGCCTCTAAAACCGCATCTTTTATAGGATTATTCTGATTTCTTGTTTAAGTTTATGCCTTCAATATCAATGTAGTATGTCTATTTGGTCCATTTTTTACCTCATTACACATTGTTTTATGCTTTGCTGCAGTTTGAATGCGCCAGAACTGAAACAGTTACCGGAACCTATTGAGCAAATAGTTGTGGAGGAAAAGACCATTCCACAAAGCCCATTGGATACCACCACTCAATACCTGTACCTAAGTTTTGATGACGGTCCCTTGTTTGGTACTTCGGCCTGTATTTCTATCTGTGAAAATGAAAACATAAAAGCTACATTTTTTCAAATTGGATTACATCAATCAAGGTCCAGTTGGGGTAAAAAATTATACAATCGTATTCTAAATCGCCCTGATTTATTTTTATTGACGAACCATAGTTTCACCCATACTTATGGTAAATATGTGCAGTTTTATAATCAACCAGATACAGCCTTAGCCGATTTTATACATGCTGCAGATGTCTTAGAAACAACCAATGATATTGTTCGTTTACCAGGTAACAATGGTTGGAGGACAGACAGTATTCATTTTTCTAGTAAAATGGTTCGTCCTTTATTGAATAAGTTGGATAGCGCAGGATTCAATGTGGTAGGCTGGGACCTAGAATGGAATTACACTAAAAAAGGACGCCCTATCCAAACTGCTTCTGAAATGGCCAAAATGGTGGATAGTATGTTTACCCAAAAAGCCTATAAAACAAAGAACCATCTAGTGGTTTTAATGCACGACCATATGTTTAGAACCGAGGCCGATTCTGCACAGCTTGTTCAGTTCATACAATTACTAAAATCCGGCAATCAATACCAATTTGCTAGCTTGGATCAATATCCAGGCTTGAAAAAACCAAGGATTAACAATTAATAAAGACGGTGTTTCGTTGCAATTTTGTATTTTTATAGTAGCTAAAATTTAAAAATATGTCAGCATTTAAAACAGGTAATCCAACCTTAACAGAAAAAATATTTGATAAGTCATTGCATGCTAATGCCAACACATCTGGCGTCATGAGCGTACGCGGTACCATGAATAAATTTGGTTTCTTATTGTTGATGGTAATGGCGTCGGCGATGTACGTTTGGAATGTCTATGCAGAAGGCAATACCAACACCGCAACTACTTTAATGATTGCTGGTGCAATTGGTGGATTGGTCTTGGCATTGGTGGTGATGTTTAAACCACAATGGGCTGGCTATATCACGCCTGCATATGGTATTTTAGAAGGATTGTTCATTGGTGGTATCAGTGCATTTTTCAATGCCATGTTTGCTTCAAGTTATCCAAATATCATTTTACATGCTGTTGGTTTAACATTAGGTGTGGCTGTGGCCATGTTCTTTTTATATAATTTCAGAATCATTACTGTAACCAATAAATTAAGGTCCATTATTATGTCTGCCACCATGGGCATTGGTTTATTTTATTTGATTGTATGGATTGCAGGCATGTTTGGTTTTGAAATGGGTTTTGCTTTTGATAGTTCTCCATTAAGCATTGGAATTAGCTTATTTATTGTGTGTATTGCTGCATTGAATTTATTATTAGATTTTGATGCGATCGAAAAAGCGGCAGAGATGGGCGCGCCAAAGTATATGGAATGGTACGGCGCATTTGGCTTACTAGTTACCTTAGTTTGGTTGTATTTAGAAATGTTGAAATTATTGAGCAAGTTGAATTCTAAAGACTAATGGAATATAAACGCGGTAGCCTGAGTAATGAGGAGTTGATTCATTTATATGAGTCCATTTTATGGCCAAGAATGATTGAAGAGAAAATGTTGGTCTTACTTAGGCAAGGAAAAATTAGCAAATGGTTTAGTGGGATTGGCCAAGAGGCAATTGCTGTGGGTGCTACATTAGCGATGGATCCTACCGAATGGATTATGCCTTTACACCGAAATTTAGGTGTTTTTACTTCACGCAAGATGCCTTTAACAGATTTATTCAAGCAATGGCAAGGCGATAGAAGTAGTTATAGTAAAGCAAGAGAAAGAAGTTTTCATTTTGGTAGTAAAGCCCATCATGTATGCGGTATGATTTCTCATTTAGGTCCTCAATTAGCGATTGCGGATGGAGTTGCATTGGCGTATCAACAAAGAGGTCAATTAAAAGCAAGTATGGCATTCACTGGAGATGGTGGAACAAGTGAAGGTGATTTTCACGAAGCCTTGAACGTGGCTGCTGTTTGGAATTTGCCAGTTATTTTCATCATCGAAAATAATGGCTATGGCTTAAGTACCCCAACCAACGAACAATATAAATGTGATCATTTAGTAGACCGTGCAAAGGGCTACGGAATGGAGGGCATTCGCATTGATGGCAATAATATTTTAGAAGTATATCAGACTGTAAAAGGGGTGCGTGATTATTGCATCAATCAACAAAAACCATATTTAATAGAATGTGATACTTTTAGAATGCGTGGACATGAGGAAGCGAGTGGTGTAAAATATGTACCAAAGCATTTGATGGAAACCTGGTCCTTGAAAGACCCGATCAAAAATTACGAGCAATTTTTAGTGCAAGAAAATGTATTGACAGAAATGCAAGTGGCAGAAATTCGTAACCGATTCAAAGATCAAATGGAAGCGGATTTAAGAAAAGCCATGGAGCCTGAAACATTTGAGCCTTCTGTAGCTGCTGAATTAGCAGACGTCTTTGCGCCGGTTCCTGTTTCTAACATTCCGGATTATAGTTTGGTTGAGACAGCACAGAAAACCAATAAAAGATTTATCGAAGCCATTAGTGATGCATTGAGACAGTCCATGGAAAAATACCCAGACATGATTATCATGGGACAGGATATTGCGGAGTATGGTGGGGCATTTAAAATAACAGAGGGATTTGTAGATCAATTTGGAAAACAAAGAATACGCAATACGCCTATTTGTGAAAGTGCTATTATAGGGGCTGCACTAGGATTAAGTATGGAAGGCATCAAGTCGGTGGTAGAAATGCAATTTGCTGATTTTGTGACTGTGGCCTTTAATCAAATTGTCAATAATTTAGCAAAGATCCATTACCGTTGGGGACAAAACGCCGACGTGGTGGTGCGCATGCCAACAGGTGGTGGTGTGGGTGCAGGTCCATTCCATTCTCAATCCAATGAAGCTTGGTTTACACATGTACCAGGATTGAAAGTAGTGTATCCATCCAATCCAACCGATGCAAAAGGATTATTGATTGCTGCACTAGCAGAACCCAATCCTGTTTTATATTTTGAACATAAGGCTTTGTATAGAAGTATCGAAGAGGCAATTCCGGATGCTATGTATCAAATTGAAATTGGTAAAGCAAATATGATACAAGAAGGTACAGATGCGACCATCATTACTTATGGTATGGGGGTGCTTTGGGCAAAAGCATATCAACAAGCACATTCGGATCAATCCATTTATATATTGGATCTAAGAACCTTATCGCCATTGGATTACACAGCAATTGAATTGTCAGTGAAAGCAACAGGTAAATTAATGCTTTTGCATGAAGATAATTTAACAGGTGGTATCGCTGGAGAAATTAGTGCATGGGTTGCAGAGCATTGCTTTACACATTTAGATGCGCCAATTATGCGTTGCGCATCTTTGGATACACCTATTCCATTCAATAAAACTTTAGAAAAGCAATACATGGCCAATGATCGCTTAGAAGAGATGATGGGAAAATTATTGAATTATTAATTAGGGTTATTCATTCTATACACGCGTAAGAAATTCCCACCCAATACTTTTTTAATATCCTTATTCGAATAACCTCTAGCAATTAAGGCTTTGGTGAAATTAGGATAGTCAAGTACCGTACTCAAACCTTGCGGGGCTGAATTAATACCATCAAAGTCGGATCCAATACCTACATGGTCTACACCAATCAATTTGACAATATGGTCAAAGTGTTGCATCAATTGTTCAATAGTAGGCTTGATGGCTTCACTTTCTATTTTATATTTATCCGAAATCATTGTGAAAGCATATTCTCTTTGTATACCAGTAGCCAATAAGGAATCAATTTCTGCACTATGTGCTTTTCTAAACGCCATATCTTTTTTACTAAAATTACTATCCACAAATCCCGAGAAAAAATTCAAGCAAATCACCCCACCATTTTTTCCGATGGCTTTAATTTGTTCGTCTTTTAAATTTCTTGTTACTGGACAAATGCTATAGGCATTGCTATGAGATGCAATCACAGGCTTTGTAGTGGTATTAATAGCATCCCAAAATGTTGTTTCCCCTATATGTGAAACATCTACGATCATACCAAGTTGATTCATGCGTCCAATAATTGTCTTACCAAAACTAGTCAGTCCTTTTGGGCCAGTATATGTAGGATCTTTTTCAGCGGTATGAGAACTTGCCCATGATGGTGAATTGTTCCAAGTCAATGTCATATAACGCACACCACGATTGTAAAATGTATCTAACCTATTGATATCATCTTCAATCATATGTCCGCCTTCTACACCATACTGCGCTATAATTTTACCTGCTTTCAATGCAGCATTTATTGTTTTCCAATCTTTAGCAATCACCATTTTATCTGGGTTTCTTGCAGCCACTGCATCTATCGTATCCATCTCCCTCATGGCCCATGCGTAAGGATTTACTTTTTCCCCATCACACCAAATGGAAAACAATTGATAATCTAATCCACCTTCTTTGAATCTTTTTAAATCGGAATGATTGATACCAGTCAAGTCTTGGTCAAAACTTACTTTCTTTTCGATACATGCCGTAACTGCGTCATTGTGTGTATCTACTAGGATGGATTTATAGTGAATTTTTTGGCTAAATCCTGTGATGCTGATTGCACAAAATAGGACAGTTAGGTATTTCATGGGTGGGATCCTTTTAATTAACAACTAAAATAGCTATTTTTGCGCACAGAAAAACGACTATGTTAGATAAATTAGAAGCCATAAAAGCTAGATTTGACCAGGTGGGGGTGGCTTTGACCAATCCAGAAATTATTAATAACCAATCTGAATTTGGCAAGTTCAGTAAGGAATACCGTTCCTTAGAGAAAATCGTCATTCCTTACGAGCGCTATGTGAAAGTTTTAGCGGAACATAAATTTGCAAAAGAGTCTTTGAATGGTGATGATGCAGACATGCGTGAATTAGCGAAAATGGAAATGCCAGGACTAGATGAAGAGAAAGATAATCTAGAAAAAGAATTGACTAAATTATTGATTCCAAAAGATCCGCAGGATGATAAGAATGCCATTATTGAATTAAGAGCAGGCACGGGAGGTGATGAAGCAAGTTTATTTGTGGGGGATTTATTGACGATGTATACAAGGTATTGTCAGAAAAAAGGATGGAAAGTTGCACTAGTAAGTGAGAGTGAAGGTTCGGTGGGTGGTTACAAGGAAGTGATATTAGAAGTCGTGGGTGAAGATGTATATGGAACCATGAAATTCGAAAGTGGCGTGCACCGTGTTCAACGTGTACCGAGTACCGAAACACAAGGAAGGGTGCATACTTCTGCAGCTACGGTGGCCGTGATGCCAGAAGCAGAAGAAGTCGATTTTGTATTGAATCCTGCAGATGTGAAAATGGAAACTTCACGAAGTGGTGGTGCGGGTGGACAGAATGTAAATAAAGTAGAGACCAAAGTGATGTTGACGCATATTCCAACGGGTACAGTTATCATTTGTCAAACAGAGCGTTCACAGTTAGGCAACCGTGAAAAAGCAATGGGCATGATGCGTACAAAATTATTTGAGGAACAAGTGCGTAAGCAAGAAGATGAAATTTCAAGACACCGTAAAACATTGGTAAGCACCGGAGATAGAAGTGCAAAAATTAGAACCTATAACTGGCCACAGGGAAGGGTTACAGACCACCGCGTGAATGTCACTTCTTATAATTTGGATGCTGTAGTCAATGGAGAAATTGATGAATTCATTGAAGCATTACAAATGGCAGAGAACGCCGAAAAAATGTTGGTGCAGCATTAATAAAATATTTTAATAAAAAAGGTCTCAAAATTTGAGACCTTTTTTATTAGTTCATTATTTTGATAAACTTTGTTCCCATTGCCAGGCAGTTCGCATCATGTCTTCCAAATCATATTTGCAATGCCATCCTAATTGTTTAACTGCATGATCATTGTTGGCATAAATGGAAACAATATCACCTGCTCTGCGTGGGCCAATCTCATAATTTAATTTTACGCCACTTACTTTTTCAAATGCATGAATGGCTTCTAATACTGTGATGCCATTGCCTGTTCCAAGATTAAAAATTTCACAGCTATTCAATTGATTATTTTTCATGGAATATTGTATGGCAAGCGTATGTGCATGTGCAATATCACAAACATGAATATAGTCTCTAATGCAGGAGCCGTCACGGGTATCATAATCGTTGCCATGTACTTGCATCTTAGGCAATTTACCAATAGCTGTTTGTGTAATAGCTGGTACTAAGTTTTGTGGTCGGCCGATAGGCAATTCTCCAATAGCAGTAGAAGGATGTGCACCTACAGGATTGAAGTACCTAAGTAAGATAGTCGATAATGGATAAGCCATTGCGGCATCCTTGACAATGGTTTCTCCCATTTGCTTGGTGGCACCATAAGGAGAAGCAGCCGTTTGCAATGGCGTGTGTTCTGTAACTGGAATAGAATCAGGATTGCCATACACCGTACAAGAAGAAGAGAAGATAAAATGCGGGGCATTGTATTTAACAGCCATCTGTAATAAATGTACTAGGGAGCTGATATTGTTCTCGTAATAATCTAAAGGTTTTTCAACAGATTCTCCAACTGCTTTATAAGCAGCAAAATGAATGATACCAACAATATCCGGGTTGGCAATAAAAACCGATTCTGTAGCAGCTTTATCGGTTAAGTCAATTGTATAATTTGTAATCTTTTTCCCGGTTATTTTTTCGATACCTAATAAAGAGGTGTCCGATGCTCTAGATAAATTATCGATAGAGATCACATTGAATCCATTTTCAAGTAAATCCACAATCGTATGCGCGCCAATAAATCCACACCCACCGGTAACTAGAATAGTTTGCATTAAAAATTTTTAGAATACAAAGAAACGAAATTATTAGCGAAAAAGCATCTAATACTATTGAGCCAATGTAAACCCAACAGTGGTTCCTACATTCAATTGACTTCTTACATGGACACTTTCGCCATGGGCTTCAATAATATGTTTACAAATAGCTAAGCCTAATCCAGTGCCTCCGATTTCCCTGCTTCTTGCATCGTCTGTTCTATAAAAGCGTTCAAACAACCTTGGGATATGGGATTCTTCTATACCAACCCCATTGTCACTAATCTCAATCAACACTTTTTTGTCGTCTAAGAGGTATACGCTTGCAATAATTTCTCCATCAATCTTTCCATATTTTACGGCATTAGAAAAGATATTCACTAAGACTTGATAAATTTTATTTTTATCAGCAAAAACTTCAACTGGTATTTCGCTTCCTTTTTTGAATTGAAATTGAATATTTTTTTTCAGCAATTTTACATTTAAGTTTTGATAAACTTCGGTGATCAAATCCTGTATGATAAACTGCTGCTTCAAAATGGGCTCTTTGTTGATCTCCAAGTTGGTGATGACATCTACATCATTTAAAAGACCAACTAGTCTTTGAACATTGGCCTCGGCTTGTCCAATAAACTTTTTACTCAGTGTGGGATCTTCTACTGCACCGTCTGCTAACAATTCTAAATAACCTTGTATTGCAAAAATGGGTGTCTTGATTTCATGAGAGAGATTTTGTAGAAATTCTTTTCTAAACTGTTCATTAGACTGTAATGTTTGAATTTCATCTGCTTTTTGCGTCGCCCAGTTTTCTACATCTACTCTTACATCGTCAATCCCTTTATTTGGTAATATATATTTTTGATAGGCTTCTTCTCTTTTACTGGCCTTGGTATAAGAGATTAACTTATAAATAAGTTTAATTTTTCTGTAAATAAAAAGTTCCAGTATTTGGTAGACTAGCAGGTAGGTGACAATAAAACAAGCAATGAAATAGGCCAACAATAATTTCCAATTTGTAATCAATACAAAAACACTCAAAGCAATCAAGCTTGACAACAGTAAAGCAGTAAGCAATGCCAATTGCTTTGGCGAAAGGTTTTTATTTTTAAACATGTTGTAATGGAGCTGTCTAAGCCTGAAACAAAGGTATTTAGTTTCGGCTAATAGTCAAACTTATATCCAACCCCTTTAACCGTAGTAATACATTCAATACCTAATTTTACCCTTATTTTTCTAATGTGTACATCAATGGTTCTGTCTCCAACAATCACGTCGTTACCCCAAACCTGAGATAAGATCTCGTTTCTTAAAAAAACACGACCAGGCTGGGCTGCTAGTAAGTAAAGTAATTCAAATTCTTTTTTAGCCAATATATGAACGACTCCGTTTAACACAGTTTTGTATTGTTCGGAATCAATGACAAGGTCTTTAATATTTAAGGTCTTAGTTTCTGTTGTAGCAGGCTGTATTCTTCTGAACAAGGCACTGATTCTGCTAACAAGTACTTTAGGGCTAATTGGTTTATTGATAAAATCATCTCCGCCTAATTCTAAACCTTTGATATGTGATACCTCGTCATTCAGCGCGGTTAACAATACAATCAAAGTTTTATCAAACTGTTTGTTAGATCTTAAATATTCACACACTTCAAATCCATTGCGCTTTGGCATCATCACATCTAAAATGATGCAATCGGGATTGAATATTTTTGCTTTCTCAATGGCCTCACTTCCGTCTTTAGCAGATTCAACTTCATACCCTGCTTTATTCAAGTGGAAGCTTATAATTTCGATGATATCTGGTTCATCGTCTGCAATGAGTATTTTGATCGGATTAGTTTCCATAGTGTATGTCGCAAAAATACCCTTTAATCAGCATAGGAAGAGGGAAGTATAATATTAATTAATTGTTAACTAGAACATTTTTTATGAACTACTGAGCACAAATTTTAGCCCTTCATCAAATGTAAAATATATGGGTTTGCTTTTTTCTCCCTACCCCAGGTGGTTGCTGGTCCATGGCCCGAATAGATGGTCATAGTATCTGGTAATGGAAAAATATGAGTTTGTATGCTTTTTATTAAATCCAAAGGATTACTTCCCGGCAGATCGGTTCTACCTACTCCATCTTTAAAAATTAAATCTCCACCAATCAAAAAATCTTGTGCTGCATGATAAAAGCATACACTGCCTGGAGAATGTCCTGGCGTTTCAAGCACTTTAAAAACATCATTCCCAAATTGAATCAATTCGTCTTGTTGTATGTATTGCACTTTTCCTTTATAGGCTTCGGTAGGAACCCCCCATCTAGCGCCACCTTCTGGCAAGCGATCAATCACTGCTTGTTCTTTCTGATGAAATAAAGCAGTCAATCCATAAGTGTCGCTTACAAAATTGTTCCCAAATACATGGTCTAAATGACAATGCGTATTCAATAGTAATTTAGGTGTTAAATGATTGTCTGTAATGAAGTTGGCAAGTTGCGCTTCTTCATGCTTTAAATAACAACCTGGATCAATGATGATGGCCTCCTTTTCGGCATTGAATAGGACAAAAGTATTTTCTTGAAATGCATTGAAACAAAAACTTTGAATGGTCAACATGAAATAAAATTTATTTTTTGAGGGCTTCTAAAATGTTTTTTACAATCGCTGGCCCTTCATAAATAAATCCTGTCCATACTTGTACTAAACTAGCACCTGCATCTAATTTTGCTTTTGCATCTGCTGGTTTGAAAATACCACCACTTGCAATGATAGGTAGTCTATCACCAATACCTTTATATAAATATTCCAACACTTGATTTGATTTGTTAAGTAAGGGCAGCCCGCTTAATCCACCTGCGCCTATCTCTTTAGCAATTGATGTATTTTTAGGATTCAAGAGGCTACGATCCAATGTGGTATTGCTTGACACCAATCCGTCTATTTTTATTTCCGAAGTCAATGCAATGATATCATCTAAGGCACTTGTTTCTAAATCGGGTGCAATTTTTAATAGGATCGGTTTATTATTTTTATTGATTAACTGTAGTTCAGAAAATATTTTTCTCAGTGCCTCTTTTTCTTGTAATTCACGAAGGCCTGGGGTGTTAGGAGAACTTACATTCACTACAAAATAATCAACTACTTCTTCTAGTCCTATAAAATTGGTACAATAATCTTTCCAAGCATCTTGATTTTCAGTGACTTTATTTTTACCAATATTGCCACCAACTATTAAATTAGATTGGGTAGATGCTTTTCTTTCTTTTAATCTTTTAGCAATGGCTTCTACGCCATCGTTATTAAAGCCCATGCGATTGATTAATGCTTTTTGGTCTGGGATTCTAAATAGTCTTGGTTGCGCATTACCAGATTGTGGCTTAGGCGTCACCGTACCAATTTCAACAAATCCAAAACCCAATAAATCTAAAGCATCTAAATGGGCCGCGTTCTTATCAAATCCTGCACCAAGTCCTACAACGTTAGGAAAATGCAAACCAAAAACTGTCTTTGATAAACTTGGGTCTTGAACATGAAAATAGTTGCGCATCAGTGAATTGATTCCGGGCAATGCAGCTGATAAGTCTAGGCCCTTCATAGAGACCTCGTGTGCTGTTTCAGGAGGAAGTAAAAACAAGGTGTTTCTAATAATTGGATAGATCATACCACAAATTTACAATGAAATATTTAGTTGCATAAACAACTGTTTATAAAAAAGCCTACATTTATAGTGTCAATTAAAGACTTTTTTATGCAAGAAGCTTATATCGTAGCAGGTTTTAGAACAGCAGTGACTAAAAGTAAAAAAGGTGGATTCCGTTTTATGCGTTCCGACGAATTGGCCATTGAACTCATTCAAGGTTTAATGAAATCCTTGCCAGCACTGGAATACAAATTAATTGATGATGTAATTGTGGGCAATGCAGTGCCAGAAGCAGAGCAGGGTTTACAATTTGGTAGAATCATTGCGGCAAAAGCCTTGGGCATAGAAGTACCAGGCATCACCATCAATCGTTACTGTGCAAGTGGGTTAGAAAGTATTGCCATGGCGACTGCTAAAATAAGAACAGGCATGGCAGATTGTATTATTGCTGGTGGTACAGAATCCATGTCCATGGTCCCAACTGCAGGTTGGAAAACAGTTCCAGCTTATTCGATTGCTAAAGATGAGCCAGATTTTTATTTATCGATGGGTTTAACTGCCGAGGCGGTGGCCAATGAATATAGTGTTAACAGGGAAGATCAGGATGCGTTTGCACTGGCTTCGCACCAAAAAGCCAAGCAAGCGATTGACAATGGTCATTTCAAGAAAGGCATCTTGCCAATTGAAATCACAGAAACCTATCTCAACGAAAACAATAAAAAAGCAACAAGAAATTTCACAGTAGATACCGACGAAGGTGTTCGTGCCGATACCACTTTAGAAGCTTTAGCGAAATTGAAACCAGCATTCGCTGTGAAAGGAAGCGTGACTGCTGGCAACTCCTCTCAAACAAGTGATGGGGCAAGCTTCGTGGTAGTGATGAGTGATCGTTTAATGCAATCTTTAGGACTTAAGCCAATTGGAAGACTGGTGAATTGTGCAGTGGCTGGAGTGCATCCAAGAATCATGGGGATTGGACCAATAGAAGCAGTGCCAAAAGTGTTGAAGCAGGCAGGCATGAATTTGGATCAGATTGACCTTTTTGAGCTCAATGAAGCCTTTGCTTCTCAGGCCTTAGCTGTAATACGAACCCTAGAATTAGACCAAGAAAAAGTGAATATCAATGGGGGTGCCATTGCCTTAGGCCATCCTTTGGGTTGCACTGGTTCAAAGTTAACTGTACAGATAATCAATGACTTAGAGCGCTTAAATAAGCGATACGGTATTGTTACAGCCTGTGTTGGCGGTGGCCAGGGCGTGGCCGGAATCATCGAAAAACTCTAAAACAACGTTCATCCATTTTTTATTGCTTTTTGGGTAAAATGCAATAGCTTAGAACTTCATTATTTTAATCAGAAAATAAGTTCATATGCGTATTATTACCCTTAGCTCTATGCTAGTTGCAGCTGTGTTGACAATTGGTCAAGCAAATGCTCAAAAAGTAAAGAAAGCAGCTGCTGCTCCAGTAGCGACTACCGAAAAAGTAGACATCAATAAAGTATTTAAAGATTGGAAGCCAAGAAATATTGGACCAGCAAGTATGAGTGGGCGTGTAACGACCATTGATGCGGAAGTGGCAAATCCAAATCATATTTGGATTGGTGCTGCATCTGGTGGTGTTTGGAAAACAAGCAATGCCGGTGTTAGCTGGACGCCAGTTTTTGATGAGCAACCTATTTTAAATATTGGTGCATTGGCCATCCAACAATCTAATCCAAGCGTGGTTTGGGTAGGTACAGGAGAAGGTAATCCAAGAAACTCAATTAGTATTGGAGAAGGTATTTATAAAACAATGGATGCAGGTAGATCTTGGAAGCGCATGGGTTTAGAACAAACAAGAAATATCCATAGAGTGATCATTGATCCAACGAATCCAAATACAGTTTATGCTGGTGCCATTGGTAATCCTTATGGTCAAAGCAAAAACAGAGGTGTTTACAAAACAACAGATGGTGGAGATACTTGGAATCAAATTCTATTTACCAATGACACTTCTGGTCCTGGTGATATGATCATGGATCCATCTAATCCTAATAAATTATTTGTGGCGATGTGGCATCACTACCGTAATCCATATCATTTAGAAAGTGGTGGAAAGGGAAGTGGTTTATACATGACGATTGATGGCGGTAAAAATTTCACCAAACTAGGAAAAGAACATGGTTTACCTGATGGCGATTTAGGTCGTGTGGGTATTACGATTAGCCGTTCAAATCCAAATGTGGTGTATGCTTTGATTGAGTCTAAGAAAAGTGGATTGTATAAGAGTGATGATGGTGGCTATTCTTGGAAATTAGTGAACGGTCAAAAGTCGATTGTAGACAATCGTCCATTCTATTTTCAAGACATCATTGGCGACCCATTGAATGAAAATACATTATGGTATATCAGCCAAACAGTTCAAAAAAGTATTGATGGTGGAAAAAGTTTTGAAACCATTATTCCTTACAGTGGTATCCATCCAGATCACCATGCATTTTGGATTCATCCAACCGATAATAAATACATCATTGACGGAAACGACGGAGGTATAGGTATCACAAGAGATGGCGGAAAGACATGGATGTTTGATGAAAAAATTCCTGTAGGACAGTTCTACCATATTAATGTAGACAATGAAATTCCTTATCATGTGATGGGAGGTATGCAAGACAATGGTTCTTGGAGAGGTCCTGCTTATACCACAACACAAGGTGGTATTCGCAATTTTGATTGGGATAATTTATGGGGTGGTGATGGCTTTGATGTAATGCCGGATGCAGAAGATGCGAATTGGGTGTATGCAATGAGTCAAGGTGGTAACGTAGGAAGATACAATACCGTAACAGGACAATCTTCTTATATCAAGCCGCCAGCACCAAACGCTAAAACTTTATTACGATTTAACTGGAATGCGGCCATTGCGCAAGATCCATTTGACAAAAAAACAATTTATTTCGGGTCTCAATTTTTACATAAGAGTACCAATAAAGGCGCTGCTTGGGAATTGATTTCTCCAGATTTAACGACCAACGATAGTGCTAAAATTGACCAAAGAGACAATGGTGGATTGAGTATTGACATTACTGGTGCAGAGAATTTTTGTACCATTATTTGTATTGCACCAAGTGCGGTACAAAAAGGATTAATCTATATTGGTACAGATGATGGTAAAGTTCAAATGACAGCCGATGGCGGTGCAACTTGGACCGATTTAACAGCCAATATTACTGGCTTACCTAAAGGTGCATGGATTCCTCAAATTAGAACTTCCGCATTCAATGCAAACGAAGTATTTGTAGTGGTAAATAATTATAGACAAGGCGACTTCGCTCCTTATATTTTCAGATCATCAGATGCTGGAAAAACTTGGACAAATATGGTGGATGAAAAGAAAGTCACAGGTTATGCATTAACAGTATTACAAGATCCAACTGAACCTAATTTAATTTTTGTAGGAACAGAACAAGGTATGTATGTTAGTTTGGACAATGGTGCTCAATTCCAACAATGGAAAAATGGCTATCCAGCTGTATCAACTTATGATTTTGCAATTCAAGAAAGAGAAGCAGATTTAGCCATCGCTACTTTTGGAAGAAGCTTATGGGTATTGGATGATATCAGACCTTTAAGAAAGCTAGCTAAAGCACAAAGTTCTAAATTCTTTATGAGTGTGCCTCCAGCTGCAATCAATTTGTCTATCAAGAATTCACCTTATGAGTGGAGTACATGGGGAATGTGGGATGCGCCAAACAAACCAACTGGTATGGCTATCTCAATTTATTCTACTGATACCGTGAAGAAAGCAAAAGTGCAAATTAAAGATGCAATGGATAACGTGATCAGAAATTTGAATGTAAAATTAGATTCATCAGGATTGAATAGAAGCTATTGGGGTTTTGAGCAAAAAGGAAAAAGAGGCGCAGGTGCACCAAAATCTGGCGGTGGTGGATTTGGTAGAAGAATGGCAGAAGGTCCTGCTGATGCAAGCCCTGCTGAGGAAAGAGAATTCACGGGCAGAGATGTATTACCTGGTAAATACAAAGTAGTTGTCACTGCTGGTAATTGGAAAGATTCTGCCATGGTGGACGTTGTAGACGACCCAAGACTTCCAAGTAAAAACGAAGTGGTATTGGCACAGGATAAATTGTTAGATCAACTACAAGTGGTTGCAGACAAGTACAATGCTGCACAAGACCAATTAGATGATGCAGATTTAACATTAACTCAATTAAAGACAGAGTGGAAAGATAAAAAAGATAAAGGATTGGATAGCTTGAATAAAGTGCACAAAGCCATTACAGAAAAAGTGAAGAACTTAAGAGAAATGATGGTGGGCAAAAGACAAGAAAAGCAAGGATACGGTACGGTAGCGACGATTACGCCAATAGGTATTATCCGCAATGCAAGCATGCTTGTAATGGGTAAGACTTCTATGCCAGGTGCACAAGAAGATCGTGCCATTGCAGAAGCGAAAGTAGCGGCCGATGATGTTGTTACAAAAGTGAATGCATTCTTTGCAAAAGATTGGGCAGACTTTAGAAAATTAGTAGAAGCAACGCCAATTAAAAAATTCAAAGAAATAGAAGCGATTAAATAATGACGCAGCCCTCCGATTGGAGGGCTCGTTATTTGAACTATTTAAACAAGGATTATTCATTATAAATTTCAATTATGAAAAAACTACTTTTTGTATTTGTAGCATTGGTTGGACTAGTTGCTATTAGTCCAGCACAAGCACAAAAGAAAAAAACAACTGAAACAATCAAGCCAGTTGAATTGACACAAGATCCAATCATCAAGGCACAAAGTTTTAGACTAGTGGGACCATTTAGAGGTGGTCGTGCTGCAGCAGGTGTTGGTTCTTATACTGATGTAAATACATTTTACATGGGTGCAACAGGCGGTGGTGTGTGGAAGACAACCGATGCTGGTAATAACTGGAAAAATATTTCTGATGGCTATTTTGGTGGTACCATTGGTGCCATTGCGATTGCGCCATCAAATGAATCTATCGTTTATGTGGGCGAAGGGGAGAACTCCATGCGCGGTAATGTAAGTGAAGGTTTAGAGGGTATGTGGAAGTCAACGGATGATGGTAAGACATGGAAGAATATCGGCTTAAAAGAAGGTCGTCATATTGTGCGATTAATTGTGCATCCAAAAAATCCAGATATTGTTTGGGCTGCCGTGATGGGTCATTTATTTGGACCAAATGAAAACAGAGGCGTCTACAAAAGTTTAGATGGCGGCGCTACATGGAAAAAAGTATTGTATGTGAATCCACAAACAGGTGCGAGTGATTTAATCATTGATCCAAGCAACCCAGACATCATGTATGCAGGTACTTGGGAATTGATTCGCACACCATATAGTTTAGAAAGTGGTGGTGCTGGTTCAGGTATGTATAAAAGTACAGATGGCGGAAATACTTGGACCTCTATCAAAAATAACAAAGGATTGCCTAAGGGCGTTTGGGGTATTGTAGGTGTGGCAGTTGCAAAATCGAATACCGATAAATTATATGCATTGATTGAAAATGCAAATGGTGGATTGTATGTATCCAATGATGCTGGAAAAACTTGGGAATTAGCAAGTAGTGATAATAATATTCGTCAACGTGCTTGGTACTACACGAAAGTGTTTGTTGATCCGGCGGATGAAAATAAAGTATACTGCCCTAATGTGAACTTTATGGTGTCTGCTGATGGTGGCAAAAGCTTTACTTCCTTAAGAACACCACATGGTGATCACCATGATTTATGGATTGATCCTAAGAATGGAAAAAGAATGATTGTGTCTGATGACGGTGGTGCGCAAGTGAGTATGGATGCAGGTAGAAACTGGAGTACGATGATGAATCAGCCAACGGTGCAAGTGTATCGTTTGAGTACAGACAATAGTTTCCCTTACCGAATCTTAGCTGCACAACAAGACAATTCTGCATTCAGAATTAAGTCAAGCACTTATGGTGCATTCATTGGCGAAAGCGATTTTGATGTCACTGCAGGCGGCGAAAGTGGTTATATTGTTGCTGATCCATTGAATAGCGATATCGTGTATGGTGGATCTTATGGCGGATTGATTACACGCTATGATCATAAAACTGGAGAGAATAGAGTGATTAATGTATGGCCAGATAATCCAATGGGTGCAGGCGCAGAAGTAATGAAGTATCGTTTCCAATGGAACCATCCCATCTTCTTCTCTCCGCATAATCCAAAGAAATTATATACTGCAGGCAACCATTTATTTTCTTCAGAAAATGAAGGTGCAAGCTGGAATATGTTATCTCCAGATTTAACGACGGATGATAAAACCAAACAAAAAAGTTCTGGTGGACCAATTACACAAGACAACACCAGTGTAGAATATTATTGTACGATTTTCACTGCCGCAGAATCACCAGTTGAAAAAGATTTATTATGGACAGGTAGTGATGATGGTTTGATTAATGTGAGTAAGGATGGTGGTAAAACATGGACGAATGTGACACCAAAAGATGCACCTAAATGGATCATGTGGAACAGAGTAGAAGTAGACCCAACAAGAAAAGGAACTGCTTATTTTGCAGGAACAAGGTATAAACTAGATGACTTTGCGCCTTATATCTACAAGACAACAGACTACGGTGCTACATGGACTAAAATTACCAATGGAATAGACCCAATGCACTTTACAAGAGCGATTGTGGCTAGTCCAAGAAAAGCAGGTGTATTGTTTGCAGGTACTGAATATGGATTGTATGTATCTATTAATGATGGTGCATCTTGGGAGCGTTTTCAATTAGACCTTCCAGTAACGCCTATCACTGATTTATTGATAAAGGACCATAACTTAATTGTTGGAACTCAAGGAAGAAGTATTTATGTTTTAGATGACTTGTCATTTGTAGAAAACTTCCAACCTGCTCCTGCAGCTAGTCAAGTATTTCCAATTGCCAATACTTACCGTGTACCTCCACAAATGGGTGGCAGAAGAGGACGTGGCGTTTCAGTAAGTATGCCGGCAAATGTAGGAACGAATCCTGCTAAGGGCGTTGTAATTAAATATTGGAAAGCAAATACGGATTCTTCTAAAGTTGAAATTGTAATCATGGATGATCAGAAAAAAGTGATTAAAACAATCAATCATTCTGAACCAGGTGGACCAAGCACTGAAGCTGGATTACAAAGCTATGTTTGGAATATGTATCATAAGGAAGCAGAAAAACCAGAGACTGGTTTGATTCTTTGGAATGGTTCAACAAGCCCAGTGTTGGCAGCTCCAGGCAAGTACACTGCGAAAGTGACAATCGATAATACAGTGAGCGAAATGCCATTTACGATTGTGGCCGATCCTAATTATAAAGTATCCGATGCAGACTTAAAAGCACAGGAACAGTTCTTATTAAAAGTTGCCGGTACTTTTAGCGAGATCATGAAAAATTTAAAGAGCATCAAAGAATTGCGTGCACAAATTGGAATGTTGCAGAAGAAGACCAAAGATTCTGCTTTCCAAAAGCAAGCAAAGGAAGTATTATCTAGTTTAACTTCAATCGAAGAAGCATTGCACCAAACAAAAGCAAAGAGCGGACAAGACGTGTTGAATTTCCCAATTCGTTTAGACGATAAAATTGCTGGTGTATTTGAATCAGCGGCGTCTGGCTACACTGCACCAACACAACAAGTGCAAGGCGTATATGAATTATTAAAAGGCCAAGTAGATGCGGAATTTAGTAAGCTGGATACATTGAAGAAAACAGGTGTTAAAAAATTAAACGATGCAGTACATCAATTAGCCATTCCAATCATTGGAGGATAATTGAATCTTTCATTGAATAGAGCATGCAATGATTTGTTTGCTTGAATAAAAAAAGGTCCCGATATTTCGGGACCTTTTTTTATAGGTAGTAAAATCAAATTAGTTTAATAGGTTTTTATTTTTCGTCTATTCAAAATCTTTATACAATAAATATTTTTTACGCATCAATTTAAACGCTGCTAAGCCAGGTTGCCAGCTAGCTCTGATGCTTGCAGCAGATTGGCCTGATTTTAATTGTTCCATCAAAGTAGCGTTACCTGCTAATTTGTTGAAGAAGTAGTCGGTGGCTAATTTTGATTTAGGCTCAATAAAAAAACTATCTTTTACAGGGAAAGCCTGGTACATCTCGATGATTAAATCTAGATCAATCTTATTAGGCGCTTGTTGCTTGCTTAAATCCCATCCATAACAGGTTTGTCCATATAATTTAGAACTCATTGCGCCCGTTCTTGGCCCAGGGACAAAACTAAAACTTTTGCCTTTGATACTTGGGTGACCAATATGCGCAAATGCATGTGCAGTGCCACGTCCCTCGCTCATCACAGACCCTTCTATTAAACAAGTAGTTGGATACCAATAGATGGCATTCATGTCTGGCAAATTTGGCGATGGTGCAATATTGAATGTGTACATAGAAGTATGGTCATAATTCTTACATCCAATTACAGTGAATTGAAGCGGACTTCCTGTTTTATTGATATTACTATCTGCTGGTGCAGTCAACCATTTTTCACCAACAAGCATCTTTGCATATTCGCCAATGGTCATGCCATATACAGTTGGGATCGCCTTTTTGCCAACAAAACTACTAAAGGGTTTTTCTAATACAGGCCCATCCACATAGTGCCCATTTGGATTAGGACGATCTAAAATAACCAACGATTTATTATTGGCCCATGCAGCTTCCATATAGTATTGAAGCGAAGAGATATAAGTGTAAAAACGTGTGCCTACATCTTGTATATCAAATAATAATACGTCTACATCTTTAAGATCTTCTTCGCTTGGTCCGTATTTTTTCCCATAGAGCGAGACAATCTTTACGCCAGTAGCTTCATCTATGCCATCCTTGGTTTTTTCTCCTGCATCTGCAGTGCCTCTAAGGCCATGTTCTGGTGTAAATACTTTTTGTATTTGAATCCCACTTGCAAGCAAAGTATCTATCAAATGTTTTTTACCTACAGTTGCAGTGTGGTTGGTAAACAAACCCACTCTTTTATTTTTCAAAAGAGGCAAATATTGTGCAGTTTGGTAAGCGCCTGGTAAAATAGGGGCTGTTTTTTGTGCCACAGTGTTTAAGCTTAAAAAAAGTAAAACACATGCTAAGCAAATCCAATTTTTGTTTTTCATATTTTTTTTAAATATTTTAACTTAAATATTTTCCAACAATAGGCATTCTTCTTCCTACGCCGAATGCTTTTGGCGATATCCGAATGATAGGGCAAAATTGATTGCGCTTGTATTCGTTGGTATTCACCATTTTCAATATACGGTCTACCAATGCTGCGTCAAACCCAAGTGCTTTAATGATGGCAGGGTCTGCACGTTTTTCAATGTATTGATATAAAATTTGATCCAACAAGGCATAGTCTGGTAAGCTATCACTGTCTTTTTGATCTGGTCTTAATTCTGCACTTGGCGCTTTTTCAATAATATTTGTTGGAATGATTTCTTTTGTAGAATTAATATAGTTGGCCAATTCGTACACTTGTAATTTATAACAATCACCCAATACGCCTAATCCTCCTGCCATATCTCCATACAATGTGCCATAGCCTGTTGCCAATTCACTTTTATTTGAGGTGTTCAATAATACATAGCCAAATTTATTTGCAATGGCCATGAGTAAATTGCCTCTTGACCTGCTTTGGATATTCTCTTCGGCTAATGAGAAGGGCAGGTCTTTAAAAATAGGTTTCAATGTGTCTAAAAAACTTTCATACACCTCTTTAATAGGAAGGATATCATATGGATTGCCTAAGTTCTTACTTAACTCAACGGCATCCTCTACAGAATGCGGAGTGGAGTAGGGCGAAGGCATTAAAATGGCATATACATTTTCTTTATCTAATGCTTCACAAGCAATGGCAAGGGTTACAGCGGAGTCAATCCCACCAGAAGAGCCTAGGATTGCTTTTTTAAAACCCATCTTATTAAAATAATCCTTCACACCTAATACCAATGCTTTATACACTTGGTCGATGTTCAATGCGGGTACTAGATTAGCAGGATTCAATTCTTTGCTTGGCACTGATGCCGCTGGTTCAAGGATTGGCGCATTGATGGTTCCATCATCATTGCATTCAAAAATTTGCATAGCAGATTCAAACATCGGCAAGGCGCCACATAAATTAGCATCCTTATCAAAAACTAAAGAAGCGCCATCAAATACAATTTCTGTTTGACTTCCAATGGCGTTGCAATAGAATAAAGGTTTTTTATATTTTACCACATTAGATTTAATGGTGGCTTTACGATCTTCGTCATGGGTATAATCAAATGGAGATGCACTTAGATTGAGTAAAATATCTGGAGCCTGTTGCATCATTTGATCCATAGGGCAAACCGTGTACAATGGATTGTCTCCAAGGTTCCAAATGTCTTCACAAATGGTGATCGCCAGCTGCTTTCCTTTGAAGGGGACTACTTTCCATTCGCTCGCTGGTTCAAAATATCGATTCTCGTCAAACACATCATAGGTAGGTAATAATGTTTTATGAATCTCTGCTTGTATTTTTTGATCGTATAAAAAAAATGCTGCGTTGTACAAGGGTTTTCCTTTTTCATTGGTATTATGTGCAGGAGCCCCAATCAACACACCAATGGTGTCTGCTGCTTTTCTAATGGTATCCACGCTAGCATAACATTGATTGATAAAATCATTGAACTCTACAAAGTCTCTAGCAGGGTAACCGCAGACACTCATTTCGCTAAATAAAATTAAATCAGCACCTTGTTGCTTTGCACTCTCAATAGCATCCACAATCTGTTTTGTGTTGGCCTCGAAATTGCCAATATGATAATTCTGTTGGGCGATACAAATTTTCATGGACCAAAGGTCGGTTTTTAAAAGAAATAAACTCGCTTTTTTTGTACTTTCGGGGATGCGATTAACTGCTTTAATTTATGGATGGATTGGCCTTACCCTTGGAGCCTGCAATACGGCACCTCAAGACCCTGCCATATATGCGCCCACACCAACTATCCGAGCAATTCGATTTGATAGTGCCTTCTTTGCCATGGATACCTTGCATTTTGAGTCAGATTTAGCCAAATTAGTCCAAGCGTATCCTCAATTTTCGGCAGATTATTTTAATCGAATTTTGATGCTGTCTTCAAAAAAAGAGACCAAAAAGATATTGGCTTTTTATAAAGCCTATCTCCCAATCTATCAAGCCACAAAAAAAGTTCAAGCATCTATAAAAGCAACTCCAGAGATGACAGATGCATTTAAAAGATTTCATTACTATTTTCCATCCTATACTTTACCAACACAAATCATTTATTTTATAGGGCCACTCGAAACTTATGGGAACGTGGTGACTAAAGATGGACTAGCTATTGGACTTCAATTGTATATGGGTGCGGAGTCAAGCTGGTACTACTCGGAACAAATTAATACCATCTATCCAACTTATATTAGTCGTCAGTTCGCGCCTGAATATATTGTAGTGAATTCTATACAAAATATATTGAACGATTATGATGTTTTAGAAATGAATGGGAAACAGTTAATTGAACAAATGATTGAAATAGGAAAGCGTCAATATATACTCGGCCAATGTATACCAACTGCTTCGGATACACTGTTATTGGGTTATACAGGAAATCAGTTAAAAGCAATCCAAGAAAATAAAGGAGATATTTGGACATTTTTATCAAGTCAAAACAGACTTTTTTCTGTAGACCCGAATTTGACTTCAGCGATTTTAAGAGAAGCGCCGTATAATGATTATTTTGGAGAAGACATACCGGGCAACGTAGGTAAGTATATTGGCTATCTAATTGTAGAATCTTGGATGAACCAACAAAAAGGAAAGTCAAAAAACGATCTTATTCGATTATTGAAAACCCCAGCCAAGACCATCTTTGATGAAGCTCCTATTGATTTTTAGTCCAAAAAATATTTTATATATAAAATAAAATATTTTAAGTCTTTCGTCGTGGGGCTTAATTTAATTTAACAGGTGCAATCATTTTGAAAGCAGGAATTTTAACCTGAATAGCTTCCCTGTTTTCAATATTTTCCATGTTGTAATACCCTTGCATTTTACCTAATTCGGTTTTTAGATTACAACCACTAACATATTGGTATTGCTTACCAGGCATAATCAAAGGCTGAACGCCCACCACGCCTTCGCCTTCTACCACTCTGTGTTCGCCATTGCTGTCAAATATCTCCCAAAATCTACGTAGTAATTTTACAGGAAATGAGTTATGGTTTTCGATCGTAATGCGATAAGCAAACATAAAATCTTGCTGTAAAGGGTTGCTATAATCTTTTTGGTAAAAGGTTTCAACACTTACTTCTATGCCTTCAGAAATTGTAGAAATCATGACCGTTATGATCAAAAGTAACTTGCAGAGTATACTGCGGGATAAATTTAGGAAATATTTTACTCAGCTTGCCCAAAAAGACAGGCTATTTTTTTTAAAGCAGGAGGAACTCACCTAACTTTGCGGAAGCGTTTACAAAATGTATATACAAAAACCATTTTTCACTATAAAAACTGACTAAAATGAAGATAGCTGTAGCTAAAGGCGACGGAATCGGTCCAGAGATAATGGAAGCAGTCATTGGCATATTCGATGCGGCTAAATTGCCATTGGAATATCAGTATGTAGACATGGGGAAATGGGTATTTGATAAAGGCTTTAGTATTGGAATGACGCCAGAAGCCAAAGAGGCGATTGAACAATTTGGTATCCTTTTTAAGGGGCCAATGGAAACACCAAAGGGGAAGGGTGTTAAAAGTGTCAATGTAACAGCAAGAAAAACATGGAACACCTACGCGAATGATAGAAAATTTCAAACTTTAAGTGGGGTAGATACTGTTTTTAGTAAAGCAGGCATCAATATCGATTTGACCATCGTCCGTGAAAATATCGAAGATACTTATGGTGGTATCGAACACATGTTAACACAAGACGTAGCTATTGCAAGAAGATTCATTACAAGAGGCGGAAGTGAACAAGTAATTCGTTATGCATTTGAAATGGCTCAGAAAAAAGGTGCAAGAAGAGTCACTTGTGGACATAAGGCCAATATCATGAAGTTAACGGATGGTCTATTCTTGGAAGTATTTAATGAGATCGCAAAAGAGTATCCAAATTTAAAATCAGATGATGTTATTGTAGATGATTTATGTATGAAATTGGTAAGTCGTCCAGACTTATTTGATGTGATTGTTTTAACGAATTTACAAGGAGATATTGTGAGTGACTTGTGCGCTGGATTGGTTGGTGGACTTGGCTTTGCACCATCTTCAAATATTGGCGATCATATTTCTATCTTTGAAGCAGTACATGGCACAGCACCAGATATTGCTGGTAAAAATATTGCCAATCCTACCTCTTTATTATTGAGTGGATTGAATATGTTGCGCCATTTAGGTATGATGGAAAAAGCTGTGATGATTGAAAATGCATTATTGTATACATTGGAATCGGGTGTGCATACTGGTGATTTTGGAGACAAGTCTATTCCCTCAGTGAATACGACTGTTTTTGCACAGACGATCATTGATAATTTTGGCAAACAACCAACACAAAATCCTAAACCAAGTTTGCCAGATTTTAATTTTGTACCTACCAATAGTGCCATTACAAAAAACCCTATGTTGCTAAGTTCAAAAAACGAAGCGCATAAAATTGTAGGAGCAGATTTCTTTATTGAAACAACATTACAACCAAATGAGTTGGCTGCTAAAGCAATTAAACAAGAAAAAGACCAATTAAAATTGGTGACAATTTCAAATAGAGGAACACAGGTTTGGCCAACTGGTTCTGTTTTTACCAACCTGGTGAATCAATATCGTATTCGATTTGAAACCGAAGCAACTACACCGCTTACCCAATCTGATGTCTTAGATTTGTATACCGCACTATCAAAAGATTTTCGGATCAGTTCAGTTGAAATCTTGAGTATGTGGGGTGATAAAAAAGCATATAGTTTAGCGCAAGGACAGTAAGCCATCTAGGATTTACTTTTATCTGCCTTATTTGACCTTATTTGCTATAAAATTGCCTATTTCGGTGGGAAAAAATACATTTTTAGTGTAATTTCACGACTCAATTACAAATTAGCTTTTTACCTATGGCAGAAGTAATATTAATGCCCCGTTTAAGTGATACCATGACCGAAGGTGTTGTTGCAGCTTGGCATAAGAATGTGGGAGATACCGTAAAAAAAGGCGATTTATTGGCCGAGATAGAAACGGATAAGGCAACCATGGAATTGGAGAGCTATCAAGATGGTGTTTTATTACACATAGGAACGCCACGTGGTGGAAAATTACAAGTCAACGATTTATTAGCCATTTTTGGAAAAGCAGGAGAAGACGTGACTGCTTTGATTGCTCAAAATACAGGTGCTGCAAATGCGCCAGCTCCAACTCAAACAATTGAAACTTCAGTTGCACCCGCATCAGCTCCGGCAGCGCCTGCTGCTCCAACTGCAGATTTTTCTGCAATGGAAGAAGTGGTATTGATGCCAAGATTGAGTGATACAATGACCGAAGGGGTGATTGCAGGATGGCATAAGCAAATAGGAGATTCAGTTAAAAAAGGAGAAGTATTAGCAGACATCGAAACCGATAAGGCAACGATGGAATTGGAATCTTATAAAGACGGCATTTTATTATACCAAGGTGCTCAAGCAGGAGAAAAGATTTTAGTGAATGATTTGCTTTGCATCATTGGACAACAAGGTTTAGACATCGCACCAATTGTTGTTGCATTAAAAGGTGGAGCTGCACCAGCAACTGCTCCAGCTGCACCAGCTCAATCTGCGCAAGCAACATCTACTCCTCAAGCTGCACCTACGCCTACAGCGACTGCTGTAAGTGCTGCTTCAACGCAAGTAGTGAATGAAGGAAGAATTTTTGCTTCTCCTTTAGCTAAAAAAATTGCTAAAGAAAAAGGGATAGATTTAAAATATGTTCAAGGCACGGGTGAGCATGGAAGAATTACAAGAACAGATTTAGAAAATTATACGCCAAGCAATACTGCTAATGTTGCAAAATCAGCCGCTCCAAGAAATACTAATTTTGTTGGTCAAGTAAGTTTTGTAGATACACCAGTTTCTCAAATGCGTAAAACCATCGCAAGACGTTTAAGCGAAAGTTTATTTACAGCGCCGCATTTTTACTTAACCATGAAAATTAACATGGATGCGACCATTGCTGCTAGAACAGTTGTGAATGAAACTGCACCTGTTAAAATAAGCTTCAATGATTTTATTGTTAAGGCGGTAGCCCTTGCTTTAAAACAACATCCAAAAGTAAATAGCAGTTGGTTAGGCGATGTGATTCGTGAAAACCACCATGTGAATATTGGTATTGCAGTTGCGGTAGACGAAGGATTACTAGTTCCTGTACTTCGTTTTGCAGACGGACTTTCTTTGGATGAAATAAGTGTATCAGTCAAAGAGTTTGCTAAAAAAGCAAAAGATAAAAAATTACAACCTTCAGATTGGGAAGGAAGTACTTTCACCATTTCTAATTTAGGTATGTTTGGAATAGATTCATTCACGGCAATTATCAATCCACCAGATGCTTGTATCCTAGCGGTAGGTGGCATTGCACAAGAGCCTGTAGTAAAGAATGGTCAAATAGTACCAGGCAATGTGATGAATGTAACATTAAGTTGCGACCATAGAGTAGTGGATGGTGCAACAGGGTCAGCTTTCTTACAAACTTTAAAAAGCTATTTAGAAGAACCTATAAGAATGTTCGTGTAATAAATAAGCGCTTAAGAAAATTTAAGCGCTTATTTATTACTACTCTAATGATTTTTTCGAGGGACCCCATAAACGGGCCCCTCGATTTTTTTACTCTTATTATTTTAACTCTAATGATTTTAAAAAAGCCTCACCAATTTTGGTGAGGCTTTTTTATTACTACTCTAATGATTTTTATTAATCTACATCACATCCAATAGGCGCACCTGGAGGAATGACTACAGGCTTAGGCAGCGTGATTTTCTCAGGATCATTGATTCTGCTAATCGCATATTGATAATGCGCTGTAAGTTTAGGATTACTTATTGAAAGACTGGTCAATTTTGATTTTAATTTATTCAATCTATTCGCACAAATACCTTTTACTTCAAAATTAGCATCACTACTTTGGCTCATGCCAATCAGCCAGCTTAAGGTTTGTTGTTGGGTTTGTAATTGAATGGAACCCGCCATACCAGACAAGGTTGGGGCATACCATGTTTTATCTAAAATGGCATCTAGTACATTGTCCCATCCCATACTCCCAGCCCTAGCTTTGTTTTGTACTAAGCGATTGGCTCTTTCAGCATTGAATAAAAAAGACAATTCAAAATCCACCAAGGCCTCGGCTGGAGATAATGCATCAAAACTTAATCCGGTTCTTTTTGTAAATAATTCCCCTACGCCATAGTACATTGGTGGTCTTGGAGGGATCAATTGTAAAATATTTTCTGGAATCGATAAGAAGCTAGGTGCTAGACAAGCCAAGGCTGCATCTAACGCTTTTTGTTGTATCGCATTTGATAAAATAGTAGGCTGAATTTGATTCTTGTCACCTCTAACGCTATATTGATAATTGACGCCACCAATTAATTTTGTAACTGCTTCGTATTGATATCGATGGTAATTGTACACTGGCACAAGCATGTCTTCTAGTTGTGCTAAAGGTGTCCCAATTTTCACAGCCTCTTCGCTAAATTGTTGCATCGCTTTATTGCGTACAGCAAAAGTTTGCATTAAGCCATCTACTGCATCAGGTTGATTGTCCCATAAATGCGCATTGGGGTGCATACCGCCTGCTGCTCTTGCGTCTGCATCAGCAATAAATTGCCATCCATTTTTTGAGTTCTCTTCTAACATTTGATTCAATCCTTTTGCTTCATCTGTGCCTTTTGGAAAATCTTGGTAACCATATGTAATGGCGCGCTTATCCCAAAGACCAATTTCGTCTGTATAAATGGTAGAGAAATCTAAGGCGCCTTTTGCGTTTACAAAAACATTTGGATGCGGGTAGTCCATCACCGAAGCGCGATCATTAAAACTAGATGCATAATTATGTTGCAAACCCAATGTATGTCCAATTTCATGCGCAGAAAGTTGCCTTAATCTATGAATTGCAGCCTTACGCATCTCTTCTGACACCGGCTTATCTGTTGTATAAGGGGATAATAATGCAGCAAAAATTAAATAATCCTGTCTTACACGCAATGAGCCTAATGATACTTGACCTTTGATAATTTCTCCAGTTCTAGGGTCCACCACCGAAGCACCATAACTCCATCCTCTAGTAGAACGGTGCACCCAATTGATCATATTGTAACGAATATCCATTGGATCAGCAGAGTCGGGAAGGATGTATAATTGAAATGCATTTTTGTAACCAGCAGCTTCGAATGCTTGGTTCCACCATTTTCCACCTTCTAATAATGCAGAACGAATTGGTTCTGGTGTGCCATTGTCCAAATAATAAATGATTGGTTTAACCGCTTCGCTAACAGCAGCAGTAGGATCTTTTTTCTGTAAACGATGTCTATTGATCACCATTTGCTGAATTGGTTCACTTATATCAGAACTGTAATCAAAATAACTTGTACCAAAAAAGCCACTTCGAATATCGTATTTTCTTGGAGTATAATTGTTATCTGGTAATTCTACAAAGCTATGATGCATTCTAACTGTGATTGCTTCTGGAGAAGGTGTTACGGATTGCACCAATCTTCCTGCATCGGATCCGCCAACAAATGTAACAGTTGCTTCAAACTCTGCATTCTTAGGAAAATTCTTAGTGTTTTGAATATAAATAGCAGATCTATTTTCATTGATGGCATAAGTACCTTGTCTTGCACGCTTAATCCTATCCACTACACCATGTGCATCTCTTAACAAGAAGCTGGTAACATCAATTAAGATTTTACTCATGGAACGATCGGCTAGATTTTCGTCCTCGGCTTCGATATTAAAATTGAAAAGGATAGACTGAGCAAAAGATTGTTCAACAGCTTTTTGCTCTCTTTTATCTTTTGTGACTGCTCTATAATCAAGATTAGGCTGGGTTAAGAATAATTTTTTGCCTACTCGATTAAAGTATACAATTCTTGAATCGCCTAGTTGTCCTCTATCAAGCCCAATATCATTGGATCCCAGACCAGCTGGCAATGAGTTGACATACAAAAAAGGCGTATTCAATTTATCTACAACTAGATATATTTTCCCATTGGCATTGTCCCAATAAAAATCATAAAACCCTTTTCTCAGTTCCATATTTTTTGTTTTCTCTGCAATGGTGCCATTTTGAGAAAATCCAAAAAAAGGGATTACTAATAATACAAGTATCTTGCGCATAGGTGTTTATTTTTGTTGACATAAAAAATCCCGCATAAAGCGGGATTTATATAAAGCTATTTTAATTAAGCTGTTGGATTGTTATCCGTACCTGGAGTTTCAAAAAGTGAAGGTGTAACAACAGGAGCTACCACAGGGGCTGCAACTGGAGCGACTACTTTCTTCGCTACTGCTTTCTTTTTAGCAGGTGCTTTCTTCGCTACTGCTTTCTTAGGAGCTGCTTTCTTTTTAGCAGGTGCTTTCTTCGCTACTGCTTTCTTAGGAGCTGCTTTCTTTTTTGCAGGTGCTTTTTTTGCTACTGCTTTCTTTGCTACTGCTTTCTTTTTTGCAGGTGCCTTTTTTGCTACTGCTTTTTTAGGAGCGGCCTTCTTTTTAGGAGCTGCTTTCTTTTTAGCAGGCGCTTTCTTTGCTACTGCTTTTTTAGGAGCGGTCTTCTTTTTAGGAGCTGCTTTCTTTTTTGCAGGCGCTTTCTTAGCTACTGCTTTTTTAGGAGCTGCTTTCTTTTTAGCTGGGGTTGCTTTTTTTGCAGTTGCTTTTTTCGCTACTGCTTTCTTTGCTTTTGCTTTTTTCTTGCTTGCCATAAACTTATGTTTTTTAAGGATTTTTGATTTTTATAAAATTACATTCTTTTATTGTAACAAAATAAAAACAATTTAAATTTTTAATAATAGATTTGTTTTATGCAAACAAGTGTTACCATGGTTTTAGGGGCATCAACTAACCCCGAAAGATACAGTTATATGGCTACGGTCATGCTACTAGAAAAAGGACATGCAGTTTATCCATATGGGATTAAAAAAGGCATGATTCAATCTTTGCCTATTGAGCAAGACTGGCCAAAAACCGGCTCCATAGCCACTTTGACTTTGTATTTAGGGCCTACTGCACAAGTTGAATACTATGATCAGATGATTGCGTTAAAACCAGATCGGATCATTTTCAATCCAGGAACTGAAAATCCTAGACTAGTTGAATTAGCGCATGCAGCAAATATCTCCACGATAGAAGCATGTACTTTAGTGATGCTAAAGACAGGCCAATATTAAGAAAATATTAGTAAGCCTGACCCCATGCTGCTCGGTCTAGCATCCTGTATTGAATGGATTCACTAATATGCTGATTTTGAATATCTTTTGACCCGTCTAAATCTGCGATAGTGCGTGCTACTTTGATGATTCGATCATAGGCTCTTGCACTCAGGTGGAATTGTTCCATAGCCATTTTTAATAATTTAGCAGAAGCATCATCTAATTTCGCCCAATTTTTTAATTCATTAGATTGCATTTGAGCATTGGTAATGATACCTGAACCCTGGATAAATCGTTTTAATTGAATGGTTCTTGCCTTTTGTACCCTTTCACGAATGGTCACTGAGTTTTCTGTTTTGGCATGGTTGGTGAGCTCCTCGTAACTCACGGGCACCACTTCAATTTGTAAATCAATCCTGTCTAACAAGGGCCCCGAAATTTTATGTAAGTATTTTCTTACAACACTAGGACTGCATATGCAGGCTTTTTGTGGATGATTAAAATACCCGCAAGGACAAGGATTCATGGAGGCAAAAAGCATAAATCTACTTGGGAACTCAACAGTTTGTCTAGACCTAGAGATGGTCACAAAACCTGCCTCCATGGGTTGGCGTAAAATTTCGATAGCCGCTCTGCTAAATTCCGGCAGCTCATCTAAAAATAAGACACCATTATGTGCCATTGAAATTTCACCTGGCTGAGGAATGGATCCGCCACCCACTAATGCAATGGCTGATAGGGAATGATGCGGATTTCTAAAAGGACGAGTATGCATCAATCCAGAAGTAGGAGACAATTTACCAATTAAGCTATACACTTTACTTGTTTCTAGGGTTTCTTTGTGGCTCATTGTTGGCAGGATACTAATACTAGTCTTTGCCAACAATGTTTTTCCTGCACCTGGAGGCCCAACCATAATTAAATTATGTCCACCTGCAGCGGCTATTTCAATTGCTCTTTTTGCTTGAAACTGTCCTTTGATAAAAGCAAAGTCCTCGGGGTAAATGATGGGTGCTATTTCTTTATCTAAATCATTTTTTTGAAAAGGGCTAAATAATTCGGGATGGTTACAAAATTGAGTGACTTCGGTGAGGTGATTAAAAGCATACACTTTGAGTCCCTCAATAAGGGATGCCTCGGCTGCGTTTTGTGTTGGAATGATCAATCCATCTAAGCCAGCTTCTTTGGCATAGATGGCCATGGCGAGCACTCCTTTGATTGGCTGAATTGCCCCGTTTAAACTAAGCTCACCCATCATTAAAAATTGTGTCAACACGCTTGAATTGACTATTTGGTCCGATGCTGCAAGGATACCAATGGCAATGGGGAGGTCAAAAGCAGGCCCCGTTTTTTTAATATCAGCTGGCGCTAAATTGATGACCAATTTTGTTCTTGGCATCTGAAATCCGTTGGCCTTTATCGCGATTTCTGTTCGGTGTAAACTTTCTTTAACTGCGGTGTCCGGGAGCCCAACAATACAATAGCCTTGACCCATACTCACATTGACTTCTACATGTATACCAATGGCATCCATGCCGAATAAGCAAGCACCTCTAGTTTTTACGAGCATGTTTCTTTGAAAAATAGCAAAAAATTGAAACCGTATTTAAGTATTTATACGTTCAATCAACTCCACAACCCCTTCTCTTTCCAAAATGAGGTAGCCAAGTCTATCCTGACTTACTCCTTTTTTCAAATTGTAATTAAAAATTAATATTTTATCAATCACAGCAGTTTCAAAATAACAAAATTGAATATGCGGGTAGACCTTCAATGGTTCACTTATTTCATATAAATGCGTAGATAAAATACATAAGGATTGATTTAAAGCTTGCAAGCCTTCAATTACTTTTGTACTGCACTTCATCGCATCAATGATATTGGTCCCTTTGAATAATTCGTCTATGAGTACTAGGTATTTTTTTCCATCCATGACCTGCGTTAAAGTATGTTTAATGCGTTGTACTTCATTAAAGAAATAACTTTCTCCTTTGAGCACATTGTCTGCAGTGGTTAGATTGGTAATCAGTCCATCTAAGATAGAGAGCCTGCATTTTTTTGCTGGCACACCCATTCCGATATGCGCTAGATAGGCTAGTAATCCAACTGTTTTTATAAAAGTACTTTTGCCGGCCATATTTGCGCCAGTTAAGAATAAAAAATGGGATTCAGCGGTTAAGCTCAAATTATTCCCAACTGCATTGGTTACTAGCGGATGCACAGCGTCCTCGAATTCAATCATCGGACTCGATTGATCCACCCATTCTGGAAAGTTGAACCCGTATTCCTGTATCGCTGTGGCCATACTATAATAGGCATCTACCACATAGAAATGGTTTTGTAAATTTTTTAATTGTGCTTTGTACTGGTAGTAAAAAAAATAGCCCAATTCTAATACTGCTTGAGGATCTTTTTTTAAATCTTTGCTATCTACTCTAAGACAATCTAATTGCGTGATATGTTTTTTGATAGGCGCTATCAATGCATTTAATTCGGTGTTATTTGAATAAGGCTCAAACACTTTAAGCCACTGGTCCAGTGCTTGGACAAAAGTGATTAAATGGTGCACTGAATATGCAATGAGGGCATAATCTGTTTTATTCCAAAATTGATACCAATAAGCGCTTAGTAAACCGATTTGCTTAGGGATGGGTGAAAAGCTATTTCCATAAAATTGGTCAATGACCAAACAAGTTCCGTTAGAAATTTTCATTTGGTCCAGAAAGACTTTCTCTGCTAAAAAAATTTTGAGGGCGGATTGTCTTGATTCGATGGCATACTTGGTGTCTAATGGATGCGTAATCAGCTGCATCCATTTTGCTTTACCGCCATTTGTTTTACAAAAATCTAAATGACTAGCTAGTCCTATAGACTCGTTGTTGTCCAATAGTCCAATATCAAGTATTGTTGTTTTATCTACCTGCATTTAACTTCTTGTAAACTGAATTCTACTTCCTTTTTGTGCTTCGTTGAACTGACCATGATGGTAAACAAGGTGGCCATTGACAAAAGTAGATTGAATGCTATAAGGAAACTGCGCGCCTTCAAATGGACTCCATCCACATCTGTACAATATATTTTCTTTGGTAACCGTATAAGGCAATTCTTTTACGAGTACCAGATCTGCATAATAGCCTTCTCTAATAAAGCCTCTTTCTTTAATTTGAAAACAAGTGGCAACAGCATGGCTCATTTTCTCCACCATTTTTTCCATGCTTAGTTTGCCTTCATGAACATATTTTAGCATCAGCATCAAGCCATGTTGCACTAAAGGTAGTCCTGCATGTGCATTTACATAAGCCTCTTGCTTTTCTTCCCAGGTATGTGGCGCATGGTCAGTAGCTATAATATCTAGTTGATCATTCAATAAGCCTTCCCATAATGCCGTTTTATTTTCTGCTGCTTTAATGGCAGGGTTACACTTGATTAAATTCCCCTTTGCAGCATAATCGTCTGCAGTGAAATGTAAATGATGCACACAAACTTCTGCAGTAATACGTTTTTCCGCTAATGGTTTAAGATTAGAGAATAATTGTAATTCTTTGGCCGTGCTGATATGCAATATGTGCAATCTTGTATCAAATTTTTTAGCCAATTGGATGGCTTTAAAAGAAGACTCAAAGCAAGCATCCACATCTCTAATAATTGGGTGGTCGATTATTTCTAAAATCGCTTTGGTTGCTTCTAAATGTGCTTTATTCTTTTTAATGACTGCTTCTTCTTCGCAATGTGTCGCAATCAACAATTCAGATCCTTCAAAGATGCGCTCTAAGACAATTGGGTTGTCTACTAATAAATTACCGGTAGAGGATCCCATGAATATTTTAACACCACAAACTTCATTTTTCTTTGCATTGGTTTTTAAAATCTCTTCTACATTGTCCTGAGAGGTACCCATGAAAAAAGAATAGTTCGCCAATGCATTTGAAGCCGCAATCTGGTATTTATCTTCTAATAATTCCTGTGTAAATACAGGAGGATTGGTATTGGGCATTTCCATAAAACTAGTCGTGCCACCCGCTACAGCTGCTTTTGCTTCGGTATAAATATTGGCTTTATGGGTCAAACCGGGTTCTCTAAAATGCACTTGATCATCTATCACGCCAGGTAAAAGAAATTGCCCCTCAGCATTGATCTCCTCTACGGCATAGGTTGGTTCAATCGTTCTTGCTATTTTTTCTATCCTTCCGTCTTTTATTAAAACATCCCCAACAAATCGACTTCCTTCATTGATAATCGTGGCATTTTTAATCAAGTAGTTTGACATAAAAATATTTTTAGTTTTCTATATGAATAGTGAAATAGACAAAATTAGAACTCACTTTATCAAGGGTATTCATCAATGGATAAGTAGTATTTAATTGATTTAAGTCTTTCAGTCCATAACTAAATTTGACTTCAGGAGAAATGGTGGCATACCTCAAGTAAAAACTCAATCCAACTCCAATTTCAGCACCTACATCTGTCCCTTTTAATACACTTGGGTAAGTGTTAGGTAAAACCGAAAAACCTGTTGAAGGAGTCATAACCTTACTTGCTTTATTGCTTGCTAAGTCAAAATCAAATTTCCCGCCTACCAAAATATAATGCCTCATTAAATTTGCATATCTAAATCCGTTATACCTATCTGATTGAAATTTAAATGCCAAAGGAAGATGAATGATACTTGATGATACATTTAATTTCTGACTCAAATTTGGAGTCGCCTTCACTTTAAAATCAATGACATTTTTTGTACCAATAATTAATAAAGTGGGGTTGGCTCTTAATAAAACATGTTTACTTAATCTTAAAGTGCCTACTAGTCCTAGATTGTAATAGAGGTTATTGATTGCATTAATTTCTGTGATGCTATTTGGATCGACGATGCTGGTTGGGGTGATAGTAGCCAAAAAACGATTTGCCCTATTGAATGCTAAATAGTTATTGCTAAATCCAATACTCATTCCAAAATAATAAGGAAGTTCGTCATGGTCAGGACGAAACACTTCACCACTTTGTGCCAAGGCAGCACTGCTAATGCATAAGCTTATGATGGTATAGCTTATTTTTTTCCGCAATAAATACTGCATATGCCTAAGGTTAATTTTTTCTGAATAACTTCTTTAAATCCAACTTGTTCAAATATATGAATGAATGCCGCACCTTCTGGAAAAGCAATCACACTATCATTTAAATACTGGTAGGCGGCTCTGTTGCCTGAAAATAATTTACCAATAGTAGGCGTGACCCAGTTCATGTAAAATTGATAAATAGGCTTGAACCAAAAACTACTTGGTTGAGAAAACTCAAGAATAACCAATTTACTTCCAGGTTGCAAGACCCTGTAAATTTCACTCAATCCTTTTTCTAAGTTAGCAAAATTACGAACCCCAAAAGCCACCATGGCTGCATCAAAGCTTTGATCATCAAATGGTATGGCAGTGCTGTCCCCAGTAATTAATTGAATGCGATCGCTCAATCCTTTATCTGTAATTTTTATTCTTCCGTATTGCATCATGCCTTCTGAAATATCGATACCAGTAATTTTTTTTGGTGCAATTGTTTTGTTAGCCATCAAAGCCATATCGGCTGTTCCAGTAGCGATATCTAGTAAATGGTTGATCTTTTGTTGACCAAAATAAGCAATGGCTTTCTTACGCCATCCTTGGTCAATCCCTAAGCTTAGAAATCGGTTTAAAAAATCATATCTTTTTGCAATATGGTCAAACATGGTAGCAACCTGTTCTTTTTTGGCAGCCTGACTTGCTGCATAGGGTACTATTTTATCGTGTTCATATTCACTCATAGGGCAAAGATATTGATTTTGTGGATGCTTTGATTATCTTCGTTTTTCATGAAAGCAAGGATCTATAAATCTACCGGTAGTTGGTATAGCGTAAAGCTAGAAAATGGCCAATTTTCTCAGGCCCGAATTAAGGGGGTCATTAAATTGGATGCCATTACTTCTACCAATCCAATTGCAGTGGGCGATTGGGTGGATTGCGCCATGGAAGAGGATGCTGAGCAGGCGGTGATGATTCATACTATAGCAGTAAGAGACAATTATGTGGCTAGGCAGTCTCCCCATAATAAAAGGCAACAACATATTATTGCCTCTAATATGGATCAATCTATTTTATTAGCAACATTAAAATCTCCTAAGACCTCACAGGGTTTTATAGACCGATTTTTGGTGTCTTGTGAAGCGTTTCACATTCCTGCCATCATCGTGTTCAATAAAGCCGATATATATGGCCCCGAGGAGTTAGAAAGGTATGCCGAATTAGAGGAGATGTATCAGGCAGTGGGGTATCAAGTATTATTAATTAGTATTGAACAAAAAACAGGGCTTGAACCATTGGATGCGTTATTGAAAAACAAAACGACTTTAGTAAGTGGACATAGTGGAGTGGGTAAATCTTCCTTAATTAATTATTTATTTCCAGACCTTGAACTAACGACACAAGAAGTGAGTGGATGGAGTGGGAAAGGGATGCACACAACTACTTTTGCTCAAATGTATGATTACCCCGGAGGCGGCGCTGTGATTGATACACCGGGTATGCGTGAATTAGGATTGGTGAATTTAGAGAAAGAAGAATTAGCACAATATTTTCCAGAAATGCGCGCTAAAATGCAGGGTTGTCAATTCAATAATTGCCAGCATATCAATGAGCCAGGATGTGCTGTGAAAGCTGCAGTGGAAAAAGGATTGATTTCTGAAGCACGCTTTTTTAGTTATGTGGATTTATGGCATGGGATTGAAGAAAAAAAATACTAGACTTTTTATTCGCTAACTTTCTTGGTAGCATCTGGCGCATCGTTATAGTCACTAAACCAAGAAGCATATTGCACATAATTATTAGAGATGCGGTTGATCTCGCCATGAATTAATTCTTCAGAAGCCATCTTTACTTTTTTTGCAGGCACGCCAGCATAAATACTTCCAGCCTCTACAATGGTTCCTTCTAATACAACGGCTCCAGCTGCAATGATGGCATTAGAATGCACCACACAGGCATCCATCACAATACTTCCCATACCTATTAATACATTGTCATGAATGGTACAACCGTGCACCATAGCATTGTGACCAATCGATACATTATTACCAATGGTGGTGGGGTGTTTTTGATAAGTGCAATGAATAATGGCACCATCTTGTACATTCACTTTATTGCCCATTTTGATAAAATGCACATCACCGCGAATCACCGCATTGAACCATACAGAACAATCAGATCCCATGCTCACTTCGCCCACAATAGTGGCGTTGGGTGCAATAAAACAATTTTCACCTATTTGAGGTAGTTTTCCGTTAACGGGTAGTATGGTTGCCATAAAAATGCGACTTTTGTACTGCAATTTATACCGAATGTCCAGATTAAACAATAGACAATTTTTTTTACAGCATTTAGCCCAAACTTCACCTAAGCCTATTGGGCTCGAAGTCGCTCGCGCCGAAGGCATTTATATTCACGATACCGAAGGCAAAGCTTATATCGATTTGATTGCGGGATTCAGTGTTTGTAATATTGGACATAGTCATCCAAAAGTGATTGCAGCAATAGAGCAACAAATAAAACAATACATGCATGTGATTGTGTATGGGGAATTCATTCAATCACCACAGGTACAATATGCAAAAGCTTTATTGTCCTTATTGCCAGAAAATTTACAATCTATTTATTTTACCAATAGCGGGGCAGAAGCGGCAGAGGGTGCCATGAAATTAGCCAAGCGTGTTACAAAGCGTACAAGAATAATTGCCTTTGATGGTGCTTATCATGGAAGTACACAAGGCGCTTTAAGTGTGATGGGGGATGAATATTTTAGAAACGCTTATCGTCCGTTATTACCAGATGTGTTGCATCTTAGATATAATCATATGGAGGATATTGAATTGATAGATCATCATGTAGCCTGCGTGATGGTGGAACCTGTGCAAGCCGAAACTGGTATCACAGCAGCTTCTGCCGCATGGTTAAAAGCGTTAAGAACAAAATGCGATGCGCTATGTATTTTATTGATCTTTGATGAAATTCAATCTGGTTTTGGAAGAACTGGTAGCTTATTTGCTTTTGAACAATATGACGTGGTACCTGATATTTTATTAACAGGAAAAGCATTAGGAGCAGGTTTGCCTCTAGGAGCATTCATTAGTTCACCAGCTATGATGGGTACACTCACCTATGAGCCTGTATTAGGCCATATTACTACGTTTGGTGGAAATCCAGTGGCTTGTGCAGCTGGCAATGCTGGCTTAGAAGTATTGCTTGAATCGGGTTGGATGGATGAAGTAAAAATGAAAGAAACATATTTAGCAGAAGCATTAACGCATCCTGCCATCTTGGATAAAAAACATAAAGGACTTTGGATGTCTTTGCAGTTTGCTACCCCCGAATTAACTAAAAAAATTGCAGCGAACTGTGTAGCAAATGGCGTGATCACAGATTGGTTCTTGTTTTCAGAAGATCGTATTCGGATTGCGCCACCATTGAGTATTACCATGGAAGAATTGGCGATTGCTGTGCAAAAAATCAATGAAAGTATTGACCAGTCTTTGTAGCTTAAAACAAGCTATTCTTTAAAATAAATTTCAAATATTTTTTAGCAATCTCCTGTCCTGCAGAAACGTCTATATAAGTTTTCGTACATGGGAATAATGTGGTGGATATCAAATAATTTAGCCTGCTCTAGTGCATTGTGCTTAAACGCTTTTAATTTAGAATCATCTTTAAGTAATTCAATTGCTCTAGCGCTCATTGTAGCTACGTCGCCTACATTTGCTGTGTAGCCTGTTTTTCCATCGATATTGATTTCAGCTAATCCTCCAGCATTGGAGCTAATCACAGCCACACTGGAAGCCATTGCTTCTAATGCCACTAAACCAAAACTTTCATATTCAGAAGGCAATAAAAATAAATCACTTACTGCTAAAATATCTTCCATCTGCTCTTGCTTACCTAAAAAGCGCACATCCGACTCAATCCCATACTGTCTTGCTAAGTCTTCGGCAATTGGACGTTCTGGCCCATCACCTACCATGAGTAATTTTGAAGGTGTTGCTGCGTGAATATTTTTAAAGATTTCCATCACATCATCAATCCTTTTTAATTTTCTAAAATTGGAAGCATGTACCACAATTTTTTCGTCATGCGCAGAGATTACTTTTTTAAAAGCAGTCAATGGCTTTTTATTGAATCTTTTTAAGTCCACAAAATTATGAATCACTTCAATTTCTTTTCGGATCTCAAAATGCTTTAATGTTTCTTGCTTTAAATTTTCTGACACTGCAGTAATCGCGTCACTTTCATTGATAGAAAAAGTCACTACCGGTTCGTAGGTTTTATCTCGCCCAACTAGTGTGATATCTGTGCCATGTAAAGTGGTAATCACTGGCACCAATCTGCCTGTTTTTTGTTTCACAATCTGCTTTGCAGTATAAGCCGCAGAAGCATGTGGTATAGCATAATGCGCGTGTATCAGATCCAAGTCATGGTTTAAAATAACATCCACCATCGTACTCGCTAATGCTAATTCATAGGGCGGGAAGTCAAACAATGGATAAGTGGGAACCCTTACCTCGTGGTAAAAGATATTTTCGTGAAAACCATTTAAACGTACTGGTTGTTGATAGGTAATAAAATGGATTTCATGTCCTTTATCTGCTAAAGCTTTTCCAAGTTCTGTGGCTAATACACCACTACCACCAAATGTAGGATAACAAACTATTCCAATCTTCATTTTGAGCTATTGTGACTACAAAGAACAACTAAATAATCGATAAAGTTTAGTTATATTTAATAAATTATTTGAATGTTAAAACAAGATCATTATGCGTAAAATTTTACTTTTCCTTTTTGCCCTTCCATTGATGGTACAGGCGCAATCCAAGACAGACAGTACGACTATTAAAATGATGTCCGACGAGATCATGAAAAATGGCAAAGCCTATGACTTATTAAGAGAGTTAACCAAGTCAATTGGTGGCCGTTTGGCAGGCTCTCCTCAACAACAAAATGCAGCTATCTGGGGTAAGCGTCATATGGAAACATTTAAGCCCGATCAAGTTTATATGCAAGCTTGTAAGACGCCGAATTGGCAGCGTGGGGGCAAAGATTTTAGTGCAGTGGTTGCTGCCGATGGCAAACCAATGATGGATAAATTAGAAGTATTTGCTTTAGGAAATTCTTTATCAAGTAATGGTTTGGTTGAGGCAGAATTATTAGCGGTGGCTAATTTTGATGAATTAGAAAAAAGAAAAGACGAAGTAAAAGGGAAGATTGTTTATTACCATAGCCAATTTGATCCAACCATAATCCAAACTTTTAAAGCTTATAGTGAGTCAGGCGTGTATCGCCGATCTGGTGCAAGTAGGGCTGCTAAATATGGTGCAGTAGGTGTGATGATTCATTCACTAAGTACAGCGCCTGATAACGCGCCACATACTGGCACAATGGTCTATGACGATGCGTATCCAAAAATTCCTGCAGTGGCCCTTGGTCCAAATGATGCCAAAAAAGTTTGGAACCAATCAAGAAACAAACAATTGCGTGTGCAAATACAAACCTATGGTTTCTTTTTGCCTGATGCAGATGAAAACAATGTAGTGGCTGAAATAAAGGGCAGTGAGTTTCCAAATGAAATCATCACAGTTGGTGGGCACTTAGATAGTTGGGATGTCAACGAAGGTGCACATGATGATGGTGCTGGTATCGTGCAAACGATGGAAATTTTACGTACGATGAAAGCGTTAAATTACAAACCTAAAAGAACCATTCGTTTTGTATTATTTGCGAACGAAGAGAACGGAGGAAAAGGCGGCGCTAAGTATGCAGAGCTTGCAAAACAAAATAACGAAAAACATATTTTTGCATTAGAGAGTGATGCAGGTGGATTTACACCAAGAGCCATTGGTATAAGTGCAACAAGCCCTGAGCAGTTTAAAAAATTCCAACAATGGGCGAGCTTATTAAAGCCTTATGGAACTGAGATTACAGCTGGCGGTGGTGGAGCAGACATTGGCCCTTTAAAGAATGTGAATGCATCTATTGTACTTGCAGGATTGGTGCCAGACAGCCAACGCTATTTTGATTTACACCATGCTAAGACGGATGTATTTGAAAATGTAAACAAGCGTGAATTGTTATTAGGTGCGGTGAATATGGCTGCGGTGATTTATTTAATTGACCAGTACGGAACCAACTTATAATAACAACGATATAGCATAAACGCAATTCCATACCTACTTAATTTAAAATATAGCTACCCCTCGTTCTCAAGCGGAAGGAACCGATATCGCTCTCGGGGTACTATATTTTAAATCAATTATTTCAAGAATTTTGAAAGAAATACTATTATTCGCCGAACATTCGAGCATGCGAGCTGAGAGGAGAATAATATGGTATTTTTTCTAAGTTCTTAAGTTATAAATTTCAATTAAAAAAGCCCTTACAAATTGTAAGGGCTTTTTAAGTATCGTTCGTGTCAAATTATCTTGATAGATTCATTGAACGCTCTTTGTATAAGGTTCTGAAATAAGGATCGCGTAAGTCTTTGATAAAGCGGATGGCTTCTCCTGTGCTCTTCATCTCTGGTCCTAATTCTTTATTCACGCCTGGAAATTTATCAAAACTAAATACGGGTTCTTTGATCGCGAATCCGTCTAGTTTTTTCTCCATGGTGAAGTCGGTTAATTTATTAGCACCCAACATTACTTTAGTTGCAATATTTAAATAAGGGATCTGGTATGCTTTTGCAATAAATGGAGTTGTTCTAGATGCTCTTGGATTAGCTTCTATCACATAGACTTTATCGTCCTTAATTGCAAATTGTATGTTGATTAATCCCTTGATATTTAAAGCACGTGCAATTTTTTCACTGTAAAATTCCATGGTAGCCACAATCAATGGTGTTAAATTAAATGCTGGCAATACTGCATTACTATCTCCACTATGAATACCTGCTGGTTCTATATGTTCCATCACACCCATCACATGAAAAGTCTCACCGTCAAAAATCGCATCTACTTCTGCTTCCTGACAACGATCCAAGAAATGGTCAATTAAAATCTTATTGTCTGGGATATGCTTTAAGATACTTACGACTGCTTTTTCTACTTCTGCATCGTTAATCACAATACGCATTCTTTGTCCACCAATTACATAGCTTGGTCTCACAAGTACAGGATAGCCCACTTGGTTGGCTACTTCAATCGCCTCGTCTGCTGTGTAAGCAGTGCCGTAGTCTGGGTAAGGAATTTTTAATTCTTTCAATAAATCACTAAAGCGACCTCTGTCTTCTGCGATATCTAAACTATCAAATGAAGTACCAATGATTTTGATGCCTCTTTCAGTTAAACGCTTCGCTAATTTTAATGCAGTTTGTCCACCCAATTGTACAATCACGCCTTCTGGTTGTTCTAATTCAATGATCTCCCAAAGGTGTTCCCAAAAAACAGGTTCGAAATACAATTTATCTGCCATGTCAAAGTCGGTAGAAACAGTTTCTGGATTACAGTTCACCATAATGGCTTCGTATCCTGATTCTTTAACGGCTAGTAATCCATGCACGCAACAATAATCAAATTCAATACCTTGTCCAATACGATTAGGACCGCTTCCCAATACAATGATTTTCTTCTTTTTCGATTGTACAGATTCGTTGGAGGTAAGATTGTTGCTCATAAGTATAAAATTGGGCAAAAATACATTAGCCAAAGCATTTATCCGAATTTTTATAGAATGGTTTTCCACCAACTTTACTTATTTCACCATACAGAGCTCATCCCAGCGGGTGGTAAAGCGCTTGCTTCTTTTCTCGCTCCGCATTTTCCAGTTTTTCTGCGTCCCGCTGGTACCAAATTTGAGCACATCGTTGCGGTAGGCGGCGTTCATATTGTCAATCACGTGCATGAGCTTCTTCTTTTTCGTATCAATAGGGGCAACGAACAGATTGGTTTGCAAGGCACTATCAGGTACAAAGCCGCTTAGGATCACCCCCGCTTTTTTATAGACTTCGTCCTTTTCATAGAGGGTTTTGCCGATGGCGACCACCGCCTTGATCAGGTCGGGGGTGCTCTGGGTGGGATTGTCTAACTGGGTATAACCACTCACTTGACGCCCCCGGTTATAGTAAGTGGCGTCTAATTGAATAGGGGCTTTTTTAAGTAAGAACACGGCGATGCCTGTGGCCGCACTATGTTGCCTTCTTAGTTTTTCGGCAGCCCTAGTGGTATAGGTTGCAAGTGCTTCTTCTATTTCCTGCCAGTCGGTCACATTGCGTCCAAACATTCTTGTTGTTGCAATCATTTTTTTTTCTGTTCTCGGGGCTTGCATGGAATGACTTTTAAAACCTTTTAGTTCGCGTATCAAACGCATCCCCACCACACCACCTAAAAATCGTTTACCCCAACTGAGGTCTTTGATGCTTAATGTATAAGCTGTATTGATGCCATACACTTTTAGTTTTTCACTATAACTAAACCCCACGCCCCAAATATCTTCTACAGGGGTTTGTTGCAATGCCGCTTGTATTTTTTTAGTGGTGTCCAACACCACAACACAATTGGTTTTAAGTTTATTTTTTTTCGCTAATCGGTTAGCCACTTTACTCAATACTTTATTAGGAGCGGCACCAATCGAAACAGAAATACCTGTCCATTGTTCAATTTTATTTTTGAGTTCCAAACAAAAGGAATACACGTTTTCTGTAGGTAGATGAGAGAGGTCTACAAAGGCTTCATCCACGGAATACACTTCTACATGACCCGGTGGTAGCAATAGTCTCATGGTTTCCATCACACGCCAACTTAGGTCGCCGTATAAATGATAGTTAGAAGAAAAAGTAGTGACGCCATTTTTTTCAATTAAATCCTTCGCCTGAAAATAGGGAACGGCCATCGAGATACCCAATTGCTTTGCTTCATCCGTACGCGATACAATACAGCCATCATTATTACTTAACACCACGACCGGACGGTGCAGTAACTGTGGCTGAAAAAGTCTTTCGCAGGTACAGTAAAAACTATTGCAGTCAACAATGGCTTGCATTTTTTTGAATTAAGAATAAGTATAAATTGACTAAGTAAATATTACAAAGCGTGAATCACAAAAGTTACGACACCCCAAGTGCTATAGTCCGATAATTGCGCTACTTGGATGCTACCATATTTTTTATTTTCTGGTAATAAACTAATGCTATGTTCCTGTATCTGTAAACGACGCACTAAAAATTCTCCATTCAATACGGCCACCACCACATTGCCCGATCTTGCTTGGATGCTTCTGTCTACAATCAAGGTGTCCCCTATATGAATCCCGGCACCAAGCATGGCATCGCTATTGACCCGAAAGAAAAAAGTGGCAGGTTTGTTGCGCACCAATTGTTCGTTGAGGTCAATCCCTCTTTCCATAAAATCGTCCGATGCAGCACCAAATCCAGTGGCATTGGCTTGTACAATCTGCGCCGACTGGTAGTTTTTAGCCCCCGTATAGCCTGTTTTTTGTTCGTATGCTTCCTCTTGAAATTCCATTTAGCTAAATTTATTAGCAATATTAACTAAATAATTTAGTATTTAGTCAAATAGAGGGGAAAATTTATCCTCATTTTGGTGCCTTCATTACCAATCGATTATACTAGTTGATGTTGTATCTTGGGGGTGAAAATCCACCTGTTATGTCGACTTTTTTTATTGATCCCAATATTGCGAGGGCTAAAACCATCGATACAAGCTTTTACCTTGATCCAGCTTGTTTAGAAAAAGCGAAGGAGCAGATTTTTGCACCTAGCTGGCAATATATTGGTCATACAGGGATGGTGCCGAATGCGGGAGATGCGTTTCCGTTTAGGTTATTGGAAAATTATATCGACGAGCCATTGGTGATTACTAAGGATGCCGATGGGGGCGTACATTGTTTATCAAATGTATGTACGCATCGCGGCAATTTAATGGTGTACGAGCCATGTACTGGCTTAAAACATTTGCGTTGTAAATATCATGGGAGGGCTTTTCATTTGGATGGAAAATTTATTTCGATGCCGGAGTTCAAGGAAGTAGAAAATTTTATTCCAGAGAACAATCATCTACATGATTTGCCTTTATACCAATGGGGTCCTTTATTGTTCACGCAACTAAAAAAAGGATTAGGTCCTGAATTATTTTTTAAAGAGATGGAATCGCGTGTTGGTTTTTTACCGATTGATAAATTAGTGCATGATCCAAGTAGAACAAGTGATTATTATATTAAAGCGAATTGGGCATTGTACTGTGAAAATTATTTAGAGGGATTCCATATTCCATTTGTGCATCCGGGACTCAATGCATTTTTAGATTTTAAAGATTATACCACAGACATTTTCAAGTATTCGAATTTACAAATTGGTGCGTCTAAATCTTCGGATCATTGTTTTGATTTACCAGCAGGGCATGTGGATGCGGGCAAAAATATTGCTGCGTATTATTTTTGGGTCTTCCCGAATATGATGTTTAATTTTTATCCATGGGGATTGTCATTGAATATTGTTACACCGATTGATGCAGGCAATACCAAAGTGACTTTCTTAAGTTTTGTGTATGATGCAAGTAAGCTAGACACAGGCGCAGGTGCGGGATTAGAGAGTGTAGAGCAAGAGGATGAAGAAGTGGTAGAGCATGTACAACAAGGTATCCGATCAAGATTCTATCATCACGGAAGGTATGCGACCAAGCGCGAACAAGGCACACATCATTTTCATAGTTTGTTGGCGGAGTTTATGAACCAATCAGCATCAGTATAAGTAATCTCCCCAAGTAATTTCAACAGTCCAATCTGGGCCCGATCCAATATTGAATTTTTCAGCCATGCTGCCTTGGTTCAACGCAAAGGATAATTGCATTAAACTATTTAAGTAGGCAAGGGGCTTACCAACTGGAACGCTTCCAAAAGTATTTTCAAAAGGCATAGCACCTTGGTAGACTAGTTTTTGTTGATGCAAAACTTTTACTACAATGATATTTTTAGCATGAGGGATCGCAACAAAATTTTTCCAAAGATCCTGACCAATATTGGTCCAAAGATTGCCGTATTGAATATCTAAGATATCGATATTGCCTTTTAATGTATTGTTGTTCAGACTTGCTTTTTGATAAGAAAGTAAAAAAGGTTTTGGTGCTAACAATTGACCCACCGATTCAAAGGTGATGGTTTTAGAAGCGAGTCTTGCTGCAGTAAATGCATACACATCTCTACCATGAAATGTATAAGAAGCACTAGAGTTTTTTCTTCTATTCACTGCTTCATCAATCTCACGCATCGATTCAATGCCAATACTTGCAGCAAGCAAAGTAAGCGTGCCATTGTCAGGCGTCACAATATAATGTCCTGATTTAGTTTTAGCCACCACCGACTTTCTTTCAGTGCCTACACCAGGATCTACCACAGAAACAAACACAGTACCTGCAGGCCAATAGGGCACTGTCTGATCCAATCTATAAGCTGCTTCCCAAATATTATAAGCAGGAATCTCTTGTGTTAAATCGTATAATTTCAAATTAGCGTTCACGCTACTGGCCACACCTTTCATTGCGGAGACTGCACCATCCTTGCTACCAAAATCTGTTTGAAAAACAACAATGCCATTTTGTGCAGATGCACTTACAGTCATCAATACTAAATACATTAAGGCAGTCATTATTTTTTTCATAGTAATCATATTTTAAGTAAATAAATAGTTTATGAGCAGCGACGTTTTTAGGAGTCGCGAATAAAGCTATTTATATACGCACCATTAGTATATATTTAAAAAGCCTCCCTAAATAAATAGAGAGGCTTTAAAGTTATTACATTAAAACGATACGATTTAGAATCGGAAAGCTAATTTGGTAAATAGTCTTAAACCATTGTAGCCCATTTGAACACCATCCCATGGTCCGCCAGTTTCATTGTCACCAGCCCAATATTTAGCTTGAGGATTCACTGCAAAGTCAGGGTGTACATTAAAGATATTGTCTGCTCCAAAAATGAAGCTTACTTTTTTAGTTAACTGAATATTGCTATAAATATCTGTCGTGAATTTGCCACCATAGTTAAAGTGTTCTGGAACAAAAACATTCTCGTCTGCATCTGTAGGCACTTCTGGATTAATTCCATCTCCATTATATCCAAATCCTGTCAAGGTTAACTTGCCAAAATAAGTCACTCTTGCACCAATACTCACTTTCTTTCTAGCGTAGTCTGCTGAGAAAGAGAATTTAGAAGCAGGCGCAGAAGCTTTTAAGAAGAACTTCTCTCTATCGTTAAAGAAGGTATTGGCATTGTATTCGTTCGTATTCAAAGCATCAGGTACATTGATTGCGTCAATCTCAATGCCTTGTAAGTTACCAACCAATAAGAATTTCAATTTCTCAGTAGCAGATATTTTCTTTTGGTACTCCACTACGACATCTACACCTGTATTGGTGGTGTTCACTGCATTGGCAAAAAACTGTGCAGTAGCAACACCTAAGCTATTTAATTTATCTGTTAAAGCAGTTGGCAATGTTGCATCACCTGCGCTAAATAATCCAGACAATACCACACGGTCTTTCATTTTAATTTGATAACCATCTACCGTTACAGATAAACCTTGCATTGGTTTCCAAGAAAAACCAAGACTCATATTATTAGAAGTCTCTTGCTTTAAAGCTGGGATACCAGCAAGTCTTGTAATAGGGTCGTTATTATTTGCTACACGAGATTGAACCAATCCGCCTTGAGAGAAAGAGGTAAGGGTATTACTAAAATATTTTTGTTGTAAGGAAGGGGCACGGTATCCTGTACTGAATGATCCTCTGAAATTAAAGTTATTGGTTACTTTATATCGGAAGGATGTTTTAAAAGTACTCACTGCGCCAAAGTCAGAATAATTTTCGAAACGCACTGCACCTGTAATTAAAAATAATTCAGATGGGGTGTATTCCAAATCACCATACATCCCTGTTACCATTCTGTTTGCAGCCACTTCGTCGTCGGGACTAAAGCCTGGGAAGCCTTGTGCGCCTGGTGCTTGTTGTAAACCAAAACTATTTGGGAATGCTTTATAAGAAGCAACTTCTCCTCGGTTAATACGGTAAGCTTCATATCTTAACTCCGCACCATAAGCCACTCTTACCCCGCCGTTGTTGACTGTACCAAATTGCTTTGATAAATCAAAATTGGTGGTGTTTTGTAAGAAGTTAAATCCACCATCATCAAAATTTGTTTTTGTGACATTACCAATATCAGAAGCATTGAATGTACCTGCTCCAAAATAGTGGAAATCGTTATAACCAAATGCATTGCTAAAATCCCAGTTCCAACCATTTTTATTGTCTTTAGAAAATCCAGTCACCATAGAGATATCTTGGATTTGTGCCTGAATACGTGGGTTAAAACTAGTATCACCAGAACCAGATTGGAACATGATGCCTGGAACAAATTTCAAACTACCATTGCTGTTCACTGGGAAACGCGTTGGTCTTGCAGACCAGTTTCTTGTGTAGGCATAAGCGTCAGATTTTTTATTGTTCATTCCACCAAATGCGTAAAACTTAATATTGTCACCCAATGGCAATTCTAAGTTCATCATGGCACCGTAAGATGTCAAAGAACCGTCTCCAAAACCTTGTCTCCAAGTATTGGTAGGCAAACCATCTTTGTCTGCAATATCTGAACTAGCCGCTTGACGGAAAGTTTTTCCTTGATCCAATACATCAAAAGATAAATTAAGGAATCCACCTTTTTTACCTAAGTCAAATCCACGGTTGGCTTGAATAGCACTTGTTACACCATCTATAGGGTTGCCGTATAAATAGTCTTTCTTATCCTTGTGTTGGTAGGTGTTGAATTTCTTATCGTAATATCCAGCCAAGCCTGTAACTATATTCCATTCTTTGGTATTTTTTCTTAAGATAATGTTCATTACACCAGCAATCGCATCAGATCCATATTGTGCAGAAGCACCATCTCTTAAAATTTCAATTCTATCCACTGAAGCTTGAGAAAATCCATTCAAGTCTACACCAGAATTTCCACGACCTCTTGTACCAAATAAACCTACAAAGGCAGTGCTATGCCTACGCTTACCATTGATTAAAACCAAGGTCTGATCCGGTCCTAAACCTCTTAATGTACCAATATCTATATGGTCTGCGCCATCTGATCCAGATTGTTTGTTATAATTAAATGAAGGGGCTGCATAATTTAATGAAGATGTCAAATCCATTCTAGCCGTGTTCACAGCGACTTCTGAAATTTTAATCACGTCTACAGGCACAGGCGACTCTAATTTAGCACGACCTGAACCACGACTTCCCACCAAGATCACATCTTGAAGGTCTGTAGTAGCGGCATTCAAAACAACATTTAAACTGCCATTGGTTGCTTTCACTTTTTTAGATTCAAAGCCCACAAAACTAAATTCAATCAAGTCTTCAGTTTTAGCATTGATGGTGAACGCGCCAGCTTTGTTAGAGGTGGTCAAAGCATTGGTCGTTTGCACTTTTACAGTGACACCTTCTAAAGGATTGCCTTTGCTATCTACCACTGTTCCAGTGATTTTTTGTGCTTGCGCGATGGCTGCTACTGAAAAAAAGGAGAGTAACAGCATTAACATTACTTGTCTCAATGACATATTTAGTCTGTTCATAAGGGGGTTAATTTGATTGAATTTAACGCTTTTTTTAGTTTTTTCGTAAGCTAAATTTATTTAATTACTTTTAATGCTGTTAAAACCCCTATTCAAAGTTCATGGAAGCAATTAAGGAAGCGATCAAACAAATTTATGTATCCTACGCAGGTAAGGATTGGGAGCACATTGAAAAAATTCCTCAAAGTGGTGGGGATAGAATTTATTTTAGAATTAAGCAAGGTGCTGATTCCTATATTGCTACCTATAATCTGAACCTTAAGGAGAACGAGACCTTTATTTATTTTGCGCAGCATTTTCATTCAAAAGGATTGCCTGTTCCAAAAGTGCTAGAAGTGAGTGCAGACCAGAAAATTTATTTACAAGAAGACCTAGGCTCGGAATCTTTATTAAATGTTTTAGAAAGAGAAGGTAAGACGGAAAGGGTGTATCAGTTATTTCAAAAAAGTTTAAAGGCATTGGTGCAATTACAAGTGAAAGGAAGCGAAGGGCTTGATTTTTCAAAATGCCTTACTTCAAAAACATTTGGCAAGCATGCGGTGTTGACGGATTTGTTGTATTACAAATATTATTTCTTAGATACTTTACAATATCCTTATGACAAACAAGCATTGATTAATGAGTTTGAATTATTAAGTGATCAATTATCTGATAGTCATTTTAATTATTTTATGTTCCGTGATTTTCAGAGCAGAAATATTATCGTTAAAAATGATGAAGTTTTTTTCATAGACTTCCAAGGCGGAATGAAAGGCGGTTTGCCTTATGATGTGGCATCTTTGTTATGGCAAGCAAAAGCAGAATTATCCAATGAATGGAAGGAGCGATTGTTGAATGACTATATCAAAGAGGCAGAACAAGTATTAGTCGAAACCATTGATGCCGATTTATTTAAAAAACAATACCATGGTTTTGTCTTGTTAAGATTATTACAAGTTTTGGGGGCATATGGATTTAGAGGTTTGTTTGAACGTAAGGCACACTTCTTAACCAGTATCCCATTGGGTTTGAGAAATTTAAAAAGTTTCTTAGAGGTTTATACATTAGACAAAGACACACCTGTTTTTGCAGGAATTTTAAATTGGATGGTAGGCCAAGAAGTTTTGGACAGATTTACCCCAATGCAAGCCACTGAAAAAACACCATTGGTGATTACCATCAATAGTTTTAGTTATAAAAAAGGATTGCCTTCGGATGTATCAGATAATGGTGGTGGATTTATTTTTGATATGCGTGGGATTTTAAATCCGGGTAGGTTTGATGATTATAAACAACTTTCTGGATTGGATAAGCCAGTACAAGATTTCTTAGAACAAAAAACCAAGATGAACACTTTTTTAAATAGTGTTTGGGATTTAATTGATATCACTGTTGAAAATTATTTAGCTAGAGATTTTGAATCCTTGCAAATTAATTTTGGTTGTACAGGTGGTCAACACCGAAGTGTGTTTGCTGCAGAACAAACCGCAAGACATTTAAAGAATAAGTATAAAGTGAAGGTCGTTTTAGCGCATACCAACCAAACCAATTGGGTAAAATAATTTTTTATGAAGGCAATGATTTTAGCTGCAGGATTAGGTACTAGGCTGAAGCCCTTTACAGATGCTCATCCTAAGGCTTTGGCGATGGTGAATGGCAAATCTTTATTACAACGCAATATTGAATACCTACAAGATTATGGGATATACGAAGTGGTGGTGAATGTGCATCATTTTGGGGGTCAAATTATAGACGCTATTGAAAAAAACAATGGATGGGGTTCGAGTGTAACCATCTCTGACGAGTCGGATGAAGTGCTTGAAACGGGTGGTGGATTATTAAGAGCGAAGGCCTATTTTGAAAACGAAGCCAAGTGGTTGGTGATGAATGCAGATATCTTAACCGATTTAGATTTAGGCAAGATGCTTGAAGCAGATAAAGCGTTTGATGCCTTGTCTGAAGGAGAAATGGTGGCCACTTTAGCAGTGACCAATCGCAGTACAAGTAGAAATTTAATTTTTAATACAGCTGGTACCTTATGTGGCTGGAGGAACAATACAACCAACGAAGAGAAATGGGCCAATCCTTTAAAAGACCCTGCCATGGCGGTTCCAAAAGCGTTTAGTGGGATACAAATTGTACATGCTAACTTTTTTGAAGCCTTGAGTCTGCAAGGTAAGTTCTCTTTAATAGATGCTTATTTACAAATTGCGCAACACTATGCCATACATTTTTATGACCATAGTGATGGCATATTATTAGATGTGGGCAAACCAGAAAGCCTAGAAAAAGCATCAGCGCTTTTTAAGTAAATCTTTTGGTCCACCTATACTTTAATGTAAATCTTTTTCTTGTCTAAGATATTTGCAAGTACTGCAAAGAAGGTTATAAAGCAGATGGCGTATACAAAAGATCCCACACGCAAATCAGTTGAAATATTTTTGCAAATATGTTGGTAAAACCAAGGCAGGGCAGAAGTATATACTGGTTCTCCTTTCTCATCTGTATGATCGACCCATCTTAGTAATGCAAGCACACGTGGTAAAAATCCACTGAGTACAAAAATGAACAATGGGTTCTTGCCAAATACGTCAAAGAAGTGGCTCCATCTACCTTTGCTATTTTTAAATTCTAATAAATAGATAAGTACACTCAAAGTAATAATCGCTAAGCCAGAGGTATACAAGACATAACTACTGGTCCATATTTTTTTATTGATAGGGAAACTAAAGTCCCAAATATATCCAGCTAAAACCAATATCACACCTGCTAATAATAATTGAGCGAGCATCTCAAAACTCTTCCCCTTTGCTTGAATGTATTCACCCACTAAAAATCCAAACAGCACTTGTACAACCGCGGGTATGGTACTAATCAATCCTTCTGGATCAAAGGGTACGCCCTCGCCTTTATAAATATGGGTCACGCCTAAAATAGCTTGGTCTATCGCATTCCCAAAAAATCCAGACAGACTATAAGGATGCCCTTGGCTGCCTAATAAAAAACTCAACATCCAATAGGCAATTAGAATGAGTCCGCCAATATAGAAAGCCATTTTAGATTTTCCGTAATAGACTATAATGGAAGCGAAAAAATAACAGAGTGCGATTCTTTGCAGGACACCTAAAATGCGAATGTTCTCCCAAGTTTTTGCAACTAAATGTCCGTCCGACCACTTCACAAATGGACTCCAATTTAAAAATAGCCCAATTAAAAAAATCAACACCGTTCTCTTAACTACTTTTTTCCAAAAATCAGTCGGCGTTCCTTTTTCAAGCTTTGGCATCACAAAAGCCATGGCATTACCTACGGCAAATAAAAAGAACGGAAAAACTAAATCGGTAGGCGTGCATCCATGCCAGCTTGCATGTGCTAATGGACTAAAAATATGCCCCCAAGAGCCAGGATTGTTTACAAGAATCATTAAGGCCACCGTAGCACCCCTAAAAACATCCAATGCATAATATCTTTCCTTTTGTATCATATTGCCCATTTAGTATTTAAATGTAGTAAGAATCTTGGGTTAATGCGCCATTTGTGGTCAAATTACTTTCCATTATATATGTCGTTATTAATATCTTTGTCCCTCATAAATGACCATGAAAAAGAATATTTTAATTACAGGGGGAGCGGGCTTTATTGGATCGCATGTAGTGCGTTTATTTGTCAATACATATCCAGATTACCAGATCTTTAATTTAGATGCATTGACCTATGCAGGCAACCTAGAAAATTTAAAGGATATTGAAAAAGCTTCGAACTATCATTTTGTGAAGGCCGACATTTTAGATGCAGCAGCATTAAAAGAAATTTTTGCAAAACATGCAATCACAGATGTTATTCATTTAGCAGCAGAATCGCATGTAGATAGAAGTATTGTTTCACCTTTGGATTTTGTGTACACGAATGTGATTGGCACGGTGAACTTATTAAATACAGCGAAGGAATATTGGAAGGATGATTTGAGTTACGAGAAAGCGCATGATGGATCTTGGGACAATCAAAGAGACCATTTATTTTACCATGTTTCCACAGACGAAGTCTATGGCAGCTTAGGTAAGGAAGGTTTGTTTACAGAGACCACACCGTATGATCCAAATTCTCCTTATTCGGCAAGTAAAGCTGCGAGCGACCATTTTGTTAGAGCTTATGGCGAGACCTATCATTTCCCAACGGTGATTTCTAATTGTTCTAATAACTATGGCCCGAACCATTTTCCAGAGAAATTAATTCCATTGTTCATTCATAATATTATCACTAAAAAACCATTGCCTGTGTATGGGGATGGATTATATACACGTGATTGGTTATTTGTAAAAGACCATGCGCGCGCGGTTGATTTAGTGTTCCATCAAGGTAAGCGTGCCGATACGTATAATATTGGAGGATTCAATGAGTGGACCAATATTGATTTGGTAAAATTGCTTTGCAATCAAATGGATGAGAAACTAGGAAGAACAAAAGGAGAGAGTGAAAGCTTGATTACTTATGTGAAAGATCGTCCAGGGCATGATCGTCGTTATGCGATTGATGCGACTAAATTAAATAAGGAATTAGGATGGAGTCCTTCTGTTACTTTTGAACAAGGCCTAGCAGAAACCATTGACTGGTATTTGAACAACGAAGAGTGGTTAACCAATGTCACCAGCGGCGCCTACCAACAATACTATAACGAAATGTACACCAATAGATAATGAGAGTAGAACAGACCCCATTGAAAGATTGTTTTATCATTCACGAGAAAGTGAATGGAGATGCGCGTGGTTATTTTATTGAAACCTATAATAGCAGGGACTTTAAAGCAGCTACAGGATTAGAGCTTGAATTTGTGCAAGACAATCAATCCAGGTCTTCTAAAGGTGTTTTAAGAGGATTGCATATGCAAAAAGGTGCTGCTGCTCAAGCAAAATTAGTAAGAGTATTAGAAGGTGCTGTGTTAGATATTGCTGTGGATTTAAGAAAAGGTTCTCCAAGTTTTGGACAACATTTTGCTATTGAATTAACGGCGGATAATAATAAACAATTTTATGTACCTGCAGGATTTGCGCATGGTTTTGTGGTGTTAAGTGAATATGCCACCTTCTTTTATAAAGTGGATAAATTTTACGAGCCAGGCAACGAAGTGGGTATCATGTATAATGACAAAGATTTAAATATTGATTGGCAACTGCCAACCTCGGAATTAATATTTTCAGAAAAAGACAAAACATTAGGCAGCTTTGCAGAATATGCAGCGAGTTTATAAAGTGCGAAAACATAAACACTAAAAAAAATAGTATGAAGGGAATTATATTAGCAGGTGGATCAGGTACAAGATTGTATCCAATCACAAAAGGAATTAGTAAGCAATTGATGCCAATCTATGATAAGCCAATGATATACTATCCCTTGTCTGTATTGATGTTGGCGGGCATTAAAGAAGTTTTGATTATCACCACGCCAGAAGACAATGATCAATTTAAAAGATTGTTGGGTGATGGTGCTGAAATAGGATGCAAATTTAGTTATGCAGTACAAGCTGTGCCGAATGGATTAGCACAAGCATTTGTGATTGGGGCGGATTTTATTGGTAAGGATAAAGTGGCTTTAGTTTTAGGAGACAATATATTTTATGGTGCAGGCTTTAGTAAACTAGTACAATCTTTTAACGATGTAGATGGCGCAGCTGTCTTTGCTTACGAGGTGAATGATCCACAAAGATATGGTGTAGTAGAATTTGATGAAAACAACAATGCATTGTCATTAGAAGAAAAGCCAAAAGCGCCTAAATCAAATTATGCGGTACCAGGTTTATATTTTTATGATAATTCTGTGGTTGAAATTGCTAAAAATATCCCTGCCTCTCCAAGAGGGGAGTTTGAAATTACAGACGTGAACAAAGTTTACCTTGAGCGTAAGCAATTACAAGTGGGTATCATGAATAGAGGTACCGCTTGGTTAGATACCGGTACTTTTGAATCTTTGGCCGATGCTTGTGAATTTGTGCGTGTGATTGAGAAGCGCCAAAGCCAAAAAATAGGTTGTATTGAGGAAGTGGCCTTTAGAATGGGCTTTATTGATAAGGCACAATTGCTTGTTTTAGCCGATAAATATGCTAAAAGTGGTTACGGAGAGTACCTGCGCGGGTTAAAAAAGTAGTTTTTTATAAAAAAATGAACTTTTCCGTAAGATTGTTGTTTTTATAGTATGTCATCTTATACTATTAAAGATTTAGAGAAAATTTCTGGAATTAAAGCGCACACCATTCGTATATGGGAGCAGCGCTATAATTTCTTGCAACCTCAAAGAACTGAGACCAATATCAGGTCTTATTCTGCCGACGAGTTAAAGGTGATTTTAAACGTTTCTTTATTAAATAAATACGGATTCAAGATCTCTCATATAGACAAGATGTCTTTTGAGCAGATGGAAGATAAGATCATGTCCCTAAGCCAGTTAGATGCTCAAAAGGAGCGTGTGGTGAATGCCTTGATCAAAGAAATGGTGGGTTTAAATATGGTCGCTTTTGAGCGTCAATTAGATTTATATATAGGGCAAAAAGGAATCGAAAAAACGATCAACGAAATCATTTTCCCTTATTTGGAGCGTGTAGGCATTCTTTGGGTAACCAATCATATCAACCCTGCACAAGAACACTTGGCTACCAACATCGTACGTCAAAAAATCATTCTAGGGATTGAGCGTCTAACCCCATTATTAACTTATACTAAGAGAATCGTGTTATTCCTTCCAGAAGGAGAGTACCATGAATTGGGCTTATTGTATGTACATTTCCTATTAAAGCAGAAAGGTATTTATGTAGACTATTTAGGTACCAATGTTCCAATGGTAGACCTAAAGTATTTAACTGAATTCAAGAAAGTAGATTACTTGTATTGCCATATCACCATGCCTGCAAGAAATTTCAAATTGGATAAATTCTTCACCAATTTAGCCACCATCAATCAGCAGATCCCGATCATTTTATCGGGTCTAATGATACAGGAATACAAGGGTAAAATCTCTCCAAATATCCATTTGAAGCGAAGTTTGTCTGAGACCATTGCCTTTTTACAGGATATTTAAGATTAGTAGAGGTTGAATCCAACCAAAATCAGTTTTACTCTTCGACATTCTTCCACATCCTTCCTCAACATTACGGTTCATCCAAGTGTCTATATTACAATGCTTTATAGATTTTAGGACCTTAGTTTTATGGACCTGAACTAGTTTTGTTTAATATTTTTTAAAAATAATTAAACAAAAATGACCTTTTCTCAAATTATTATGTTTAACTTTAGTCCTCAAACATTAAACATAATTGTATGTCGAACGCAGAATTCACCTTATTATTGACCGAAAATGCGGAGTTTTTAAGACCCTTTGCTATCAATCTAACAAAGGACCACGAGTCTGCGAAAGATTTGTATCAAGACACTTTATATAGAGCAATTTCCAATAAAGACAAGTACAATGTAGGAACCAATATTAAAGCTTGGTTGTACACGATCATGCGCAATATTTTCATCAATGATTATCGTCGTAAGGCCAAGCAATCAACTGTGTTGGATAATAGTCCGAATGATTTTTTAATTGATCAAACTTTCAATAAGGTGGTGAATGATGGAATAACTAACTTAAATTTGAAGGAAGTAAATCAATTCATACATGATTTGCCAGAGTTATTTAGAACACCATTTAATTTATACTACGAAGGGTATAAGTACAATGAAATTGCAGATGCACTAAATGAGCCTCTTGGTACAATCAAAAGTAGAATTCACTTTGCTAGAAAAATTTTAAAGCAAAAAATTCAACGATATTAAATTCATGTCATCGACATCAAAAAAAGTAATTGTTATAGGAGCGGGTTTTGCAGGATTATCTACCGCAAGTTTCTTGGCAAAAATGGGTTGGGACGTTACAGTGATTGAAAAGCATGACTTGCCAGGTGGTAGAGCAAGAAAGTTTAAAGCAGAAGGTTTTACATTTGATATGGGTCCAAGTTGGTATTGGATGCCTGATATTTTTGAAAGGTATTTTAATTCCTTTGGAAAAAAAGTAAGTGATTATTACGCACTTAAAAGACTGGATCCTTCTTACAGAGTTTATTTTGAAAAAGAAGGTTGGGATATACCAGCCAATTACAACGAATTACAAAATTTATTAGAGTCGGTGGAGCCTGGAGCAGCTAAAGCATTGGATGCTTTTATGGCGGAGGCTAAATTCAAATACGACGTAGGTGTTGGAAAACTAGTACATAATCCGGGTTTGTCATTGACAGAATTTTTGGATATGGATTTAGTGAAAGGTGTTTTTAAGTTAGATGTTTTTCAATCGATGAAAAAACATGTTGCTAAATTTTTCAAACATCCATCTATACAATCTTTGATGGAATTTCCTGTATTGTTTTTAGGGGCACTTCCCGAAAAAACACCAGCCTTATATAGCTTGATGAATTATGCAGATATCAAAGGGGGTACCTGGTATCCTGAATTTGGCATGTATAGTATTGTACAGGGGATGTATGATTTAGCGACTTCATTAGGAGTGCAGTTTAAATTAGGTGAGGAAGTGACATCCATCGAAGTGCAATCTGGTAAAGCAGTTGCTGTACATTCTTTGAAAACGGCTACAGGTGAAAAGCAACAATACACTATGGATGTAATCGTTGGTGCAGGGGATTATCATCATATTGAAACTAAGTTATTAGCACCTACATATCAATCTTATTCTGCTGCGTATTGGGATTCAAGAGTGATGGCGCCAAGTTCCTTATTGTATTATGTTGGATTGAATAAAAAACTAGAAGGGGTATTGCATCATCAATTATTTTTTGACACTGATTTTGGATTACATGGGCATGAAATATATTCTGATCCTAAATGGCCTACAAGACCATTATTTTATGCAAGTGCACCATCGGTGACAGATCCAACTGTGGCTCCAGAAGGCTGTGAAAATTTATTTTTATTAATCCCTATTGCTGCTGGGTTAGAAGGTGATACTGAGGAAATCAGGGACCAATATTTTGAGATGATCATTCAACGTTTCGAAGAAAGGATTGGTCAGTCTATAAGAAGTTCGATTGTGTATAAGCGTTCTTTTGCAGTGAAGGAATTTAAAGAGGACTACCATTCCTTTAGAGGCAATGCCTATGGATTGGCAAATACATTATTGCAAACAGCAAATTTAAAGCCAAGTTGTAAAAGTAAAAAAGTAAATAACTTATATTACACTGGCCAATTAACAGTGCCTGGTCCTGGCGTACCACCAAGTTTAATTAGTGGGGAGGTCGTGGCAAAGCTTGTTGATCAAAAACATAAAGCATAATTCATAATGTCTTCATTAAAATTATACAACGAAGTAACCGCACAAAGTAGTAAGTCTACGACTTTACTGTATAGTTCTAGTTTTTCTTCTGCGATTGGTTTATTGGACAAATCACTGCATCAACCTATTTATGATATTTACGGATTTGTGCGATTTGCAGATGAGATTGTAGATACTTTTCACGAGTATGATAAAGCAACATTGCTTGCAACATTCAAAGCAGATACCTATCAAGCATTGGACAATGGCATTAGCTTGAATCCAATCTTACATCGTTTTCAATTGACCTACAATCAATTTAATATTGACAGGGCCTTATTAGATGCCTTTTTATACAGTATGGAAATGGATCTTTCTCAACAGTTCCATGACCAAGCAAGTTACAACCAATACATTTTTGGAAGTGCCGAAGTGGTGGGTTTGATGTGTCTAAAAATATTCTGTAATGGGAACGATGCGCAATATGAAACATTGAAACCTGCTGCACAAAGCTTAGGTGCTGCTTTCCAAAAAGTGAATTTTTTAAGGGATATCAAAGCGGATTTTGTGGGCATGGAGCGCATGTATTTTCCAAATTGTGATTTTAGTAATTTTAGCCTTTCGGATAAGCAACAAATTGAAGCAGATATTCAAGCAGATTTTGATGCAGCTTTAGACGGCATCAAGGCCCTACCGGTTCCTTGTCGTTTTGGGGTTTATGTAGCGTTTAAATACTACTATGCTTTATTTAATAAGATTAAACAGACCAACCATACTGCTTTATTAAGCACTAGAATTAGGATACCAGATTATGGTAAATTATTTATTGTTTTCAAAGCAAAAATTAGAGCAAGCTTAAATTTGTTATAGTACCTTTACATCCTAAACGTTCCTTTATGATTTTCTTAATTTCTATGTTATTGACTTTTGCGATTATGGAAGGTGTTACATGGTTAACGCATAAATATGTCATGCATGGTTTTTTATGGTACTTACACGAAGATCACCATCAACCTACTGGACATTTCTTTGAAAAGAACGATGCATTCTTTTTGATTTTTGCGATTCCAAGTATGGCTTGTATTTTTTATGGCACATTCAATGCCATGCCATGGTTATCGGGTATTGGAACAGGTGTTGCTATGTATGGATTTGCATATTTTATAGTCCACGAAGTGATCATTCACCAAAGAATCAAATGGTTTACAAAATCGAATAATAGATATATCAAAGCCATTCGTTGGGCACACAAAATGCACCACAAACACTTGGGCAAAGAAGATAGTGAGAGTTTTGGTATGCTGATTGTAGCAAAAAAATATTGGGATAAAGTTAAGCGTGACGAAATGATACAAAACAACGGATAACCCATTGCAAGTTGAAAATAAATATGATTATATAATAGCCGGTGCAGGTTGCGCCGGCTATTCTTTGTTATACCATTTACTGCAGGATCCTATTTTAAGTACAAAAAGGATCCTGGTGTTGGATGCCAATTTTAATAAAGGGAATGACAGGACTTGGTGTTTTTGGGAAGATCAAGCTGGACCCTTTGAATCCATTGTTTGTAAAAAATGGTCCAATATAGAAGTATTAAAAGGGTCGATGCATCGTTCTTTACCAACTGCGCCTTTTGAATACAAGATGATTCAAGGAATTGATTTTTACCAATATGTTAGTGACTTTGCAAAAGGTTTTGACAATGTAGAATGGGTTGCGTCAAAGATTTTAAATATTGACCCTATCAAATCCAATAGTGCAAAGGTCAATTGGGAGGGGGGTACTGCAATTGCAGAATATGTTTTTTCTAGTATAAACGGGGAGCGCATCCAATCAAAACTTTGGCAACATTTTAAAGGCAACGTAGTAGAATTTGACATCGCTGTTTTTGATGATACTGTTGCTAGATTAATGGATTTTAATGTGCCTCAAATGGATGCAACAGCTTTTATGTACTTGCTCCCATTAACAGATAAAAAAGCATTGGTGGAGTATACTTTATTTTCACCTTCAATTTTAGAAGAGTCAAAATACGATACCGTACTAAACGCCTATATGGAGGAACATTACAAAGGGCAAGCTTATAAAATTCAACATACCGAAATGGGTGCGATACCCATGACCTCAAATAAATTGACATCCAATAATGGCCCGGTTTTTTCAATAGGGACCATGGGGGATGCAGTCAAGGCAAGTACGGGTTATGCTTTTCAATTTATCCAGAAGCAAACGCAACAGATTGTAAGTCAATTAAAATTGAATCAAGCCTTGAATCCTGCTGTACATCATACAAGGCATCAATTTTATGATGCAGTTTTATTGTATATTCTTGAAAATCAAAAAATGGCAGGCGATGAAATATTTGCGCGCATATTTAAAAAGAATACTGCAGCCACTGTTTTTAAATTCTTATCTAATACATCTACCTTACTGGATGATATCAAGATCATGACCAGTTTGCCTACACATATTTTCCTGCCTGCGGCTATTAAAGTATTATTTCGACGGTAAGTTATTGGCGCAATTTCATAATTTTGTTTATGGCCTTGTCGTACAATGGTTAGTACAAGCGTTTCCGAAGCGCTAAATCCCAGTTCGATCCTGGGCTTGGCTACATTTAGGACTTTTAATACCTATAAATTACCAATTATAATTTTGTTGCATTTTCCGTACCTTAGGTTTCTTGAAAAAAGTGATTGCCATATTTTGTTTTGCTGCCTTGTTATTATCAACAAGTAGCCTAAGCTATTATTATAAGCTGCAGGAAAAATTACATGAGCAGGAACGCTTCGCAAGTATTGATGCAGGTGAAATTCTTGAAAAAGAAAATGATAATCATAGTAGCGATCAAATCACCATCACAGTAAAAGATAAATCTACCTTACCCGAAGGCTATCAGTGGGAGGAGAAGGGCCGTGAATTTAGTTACAAGGGCATGTTTTATGATATTGTTTCCATTGAGCAAACTAAAGAAGGCTGGGTGATTAAAGCAGCGTCCGATGAAGAAGAAGCAGCTATTGTTGCCAATCAACAAAAAGTACATCATTTAAATAAAGAAGCAGAATCTAAATCCACTTCTTCCAAAATTAAATTGAATCTTAGCCTTGCTGTATATGAATGTCCTTCATTCAATACCCAAAGTTTATTCAACTATACTTTACTGAAAAAGAAGTATTCAATATTTGCTACGCCAATTTTAAGTAGCTATTCAGGAGAATTTTCGCATCCGCCAGAAACTGTCTAATACATAAGACAGGGCTATCAAATCATTATTTGATAGTATTCATTTTCATTTTTTAAAATTTGACATGCGTTTAATATTAAGCGTACTGTTATTTTTTGGGATGAGTCTGGAACTTTTGGCGCAATCTGATACTTCAAGTAAACGATTACAAGATGTAGTCATTTACGCTAATAAGTTTCCAACGCTTTCAAAAAATATCGTACAAAGGGTGGTTGCCTTAACCGATAAAGCCTTGATTCAACAACAAGCGAATACAGCAGATATCTTAACTGCTTCTGGTCAGGTATTTGTGCAAAAAAGCCAAGCAGGCGGCGGAAGCCCCGTGGTGAGAGGCTTTGAAGCGAGTAGAGTACTCTTAATGGTGGATGGTGTACGTATGAACAGTGCTATTTTTAGAGCTGGGCATTTGCAAAATATTATTACAGTAGATAATATGATACTGGACAGAGTAGAAATCATTTATGGGCCAAGTTCTACTTTATATGGTAGTGATGCATTGGGTGGTGTAGTGAATTTATTTACCAAGCAGCCACAGTTGTTTAAATCAAATATTACATCAAAAAAAGCAGCTTGGAATGTGGATGGCAATTTAGTGTATCGATACGGCAATGGACAAAATGAACAACGTCAACATATTGATATTAATATTGCCAATAATAAATGGGCATATCTAACCTCATTTACCAATAGCAGTTTTGGAGATTTGCGACAAGGGAATAAAAGATCATCAACCTACCCAGATTTTGGTAAAAGATTTTTTTATGTAGCAAGAGAAAACAACATAGATGTTGTTAAAGACAATAGTGCATCAGTGAACATTCAAAAATTAAGTGGTTACAATCAAACCGATTTATTGCAAAAACTAATGTATCAACCAAATGAAAACACTACTCATATATTGAATGTGCAAATCTCTAATTCTTCTAATATTAATAGGTATGATCGTTTAACTGAAACGAGTAAAGGATTGCCTGTGTACTCAGAAT